>R11__coassemble_290_pt1 | contig 35826 bp, 37 predicted proteins | sample R11__metabat2_high_PE_009 | metagenome-assembled genome bin R11
TTTAGGAATTTATTAATCTAGTGCTTTCAAAAGGATATGCGGAAGGACCTGCTGAAGGAAATGCTGATGGTCTTGCGGAAGGTCGTGCGGAAGGTCAAACACAGATGCAAAAGGAAATATCTGCAAAATTACTTGCGGCGGGTATGCAGGCGGAGCAGATAGCCGAGTATACAGGTTTGACGCTGGAGGAAGTACTTAGCTGTTCAGATATTTAAGTAGTGCCGGAAGTGCATTTTTTGCATCGTTATAGCCAAGATAGTACAATGCACCAAGCTTTTCCATGTCGCCTTCGAGGCGGCTGACCTGAACAGGCTCTGAAGGACTGATGCGGAACATTAGGCCTTCGGAAATGGCTGTTTCCATAAGATCGCAGTCTTCATTGTACAAACGGTTTGCACTTCCAAGGGCAACGACAAGATTCGGATATTTTTTATAGGTTACTTTGCCCATCTTTTCAAGGCTGGACTTCTCATTACGACGAAGTTCAGCCTTGTTTGTTCCAACAAAGATCAGTTTCTTATAATTTTGCTCTAATGCCCATCTAATAGGGAGCTTGGTGGCGCATCCGCCATCAAGATATTTTTTGCCATTGATTACTACAGGTTTAGAAAGAAAAGGCATGCTCGATGAAGCAGCCACGCTTTTATAGACGTCTTTCATGGAGTGGCCAATGCTGCTGAAATATTCCGGCTGGCCTGTAACTATATTTGTAGCAACAGCGATAAATTCCCTGCCGGTATTGAAGAAGGCATCTTCATCCAAAGGATACTCTTTATCAAAATCTTTCTGGAGAAAATCGAAGCCGATGACGCCATGATTATTTTTGAGGGCAGTGCGGCCTACCCAGCGGGGGTCATGCCTGTATTTCAGATTGCAGAGGGCAGCCCGGCCAACCTGACCGGAAGTGTAGGCCACTCCATTAAGGGAACCGGCAGAGACACCGACTGTGACGCGCATATTAATGCCCTGTTCCATAAGAAAATCCAGGACACCGGAGGTGTAAACACCTCTGAAGGCGCCGCCTTCCAAAGCCATGCAGCCATCTATGATTCCCCCGACGGCGTTGCCGCGGGGAAGATTTTTTAAACCAGAGTAAACTTTCATAATTAATATTTTAAAGTGGGGAGAGAATGCTCTCCTGTTCGCACAAAAACACCAGCAAATGACATTTTATTAAGAAAGGTGAATTAATTCAAGCGACAATTATATAGAAATAAAAAAATAATGACTGAAATCTTATCAGTTTAAGAGGAAACATAAAAAAACAGCATGATTTCAGTCACGCAGCTGAAGGCTAAGAAAAATTAAAGGAAAAAAGTAAGAAAAAAAGTAAAAAAGCAGGAACAAATGAGGATATGTCAAGTAAAAATACTTGACATATCTTCCCCCGTAGTGTAACATAACCAAGCTATGGAAGATTTTGTCAAACAGTCATTATTATATGATTTCTATGGAGACCTGCTGACGGAGCACCAGAAGAACATATATGGCGCTTTTATTCAGGAAAATCTGTCCCTAAGTGAGATTGCTGAGGATAACGGCATCAGCCGGCAGGGCGTATATGACATGACAAAAAGATGCAGGAACATCCTGGAGGAGTACGAAGAGAAGCTCCATCTGGTGGAAAGGTTCCTGAAGATAAGAGAAAAGGTCGAAGAGATTGGTGCTTCAGCCAGCCTGGATGAAGCAAAAAAAATATCAGAAGACATATTGGAGCTTTTATAAATGGCATTTGAGAGCTTAACAGATAAATTACAGAACGTCTTTAAGAAACTGAGAGGCAAGGGACTGCTGACAGAGGCGGACATTGATGCGGCACTGAAGGAAGTTAAGATGGCCCTGCTTGAGGCCGATGTAAACTTTAAGGTCGTAAAACAGTTCAATGCGGCAGTAAAGGAACGTGCCATCGGTGAAGAGGTAATGAAGAGCCTGACCCCGGGACAGATGGTTGTCAAGATCGTTAATGATGAGATGACCAAGCTGCTGGGCGGAGAGCCTGTGGAACTGACGTTTGAGCCGGGCATGGCCAAGACCGTCATCATGATGGTGGGTCTTCAGGGTTCAGGTAAGACAACCACGGCTGCAAAGATTGCAGGAAAGATAAAGGCCCAGGGTAAGCGACCACTCCTTGTAGCCTGTGACATTTACAGACCTGCAGCCATAGAGCAGTTGAAGGTAAACGGCGAGAAGGTCGGAGTTCCGGTATTCAGCTGCGAGCCGGGCACCAAACCTGTGGACATTGCAACCCAGGCAATGGAATATGCCCAGACTAATAACAAAAACGTAGTTATCATTGATACAGCCGGACGTCTCCAAATAGATGAGGCCATGATGGCCGAGTTGGAGGAGATAAAGGCAGCAATAAATATCAATAAGACTCTCCTGGTTGTAGACTCCATGACCGGTCAGGATGCGGTAAATATCGCAGCCGGATTCAATGAGAGAATCGGAGTAGACGGCATTGTCCTTACCAAGCTGGACGGTGATACCAGAGGCGGTGCAGCCATCTCGGTTAAGCAGGTAACGGGAGTTCCAATCCTGTACGCCGGCATGGGCGAGAAACTGTCGGATCTGGAGCAGTTCTATCCTGACAGAATGGCTTCGAGAATACTGGGAATGGGAGATATCCTTTCCCTGATCGAGAAGGCAGAGCGGGAGATAGATGCAGACGAGGCCATGGCTCTTGAAGAGCACATGAAAAAGAATTCATTCACCTTCGATGATTATCTCTACTCCATGGAGCAGATGAAGAAGATGGGCGGCATGAGTTCAGTCCTTAAAATGATGCCGGGAATGGGAGCACAGATTACAGATGACATGCTTCCGGACGATAAAAAGCTGGCACACATCGAGGCCATCATTCATTCCATGACAAAAAAGGAAAGAGCAAATCCAAAGCTCCTTAATCCTTCACGTAAGATGAGGATTGCCAAGGGTGCCGGAGTTGACATAGCGGAAGTAAACAGACTGGTTAAACAGTTTGGCGAAGCCCAGAAGGTAATGAAGAAATTCAGCGGCAAAAAGGGCAAGAAAAATCTGATGAACATGTTCGGCGGAATGAAGGGCATGAAGGGTATGTTCAGACAATAAAAAGAAAAAAAATCATGGCAACAAAGACGCTTTTAAGAGCAGCAAACCGCGTGCTTAGAAAGTATATAAGTGATGTCTCGGAAAAAGAGGATCATTGATATAAATTTTAAAATAAAAATAATTTAAAAAGAGGTAACAAAAATGGCAGTAAAAATCAGACTTAGAAGAATGGGTAAGAAGAAAGCTCCTGTATACAGAATCATCGTTGCAGACAGCCGTGCACCAAGAGACGGAGCATTCATCGATGAGATCGGAACATACGATCCAAACACAGAGCCATGCACAGTGAAGATTGACGCTGAGGCAGCCCAGAAATGGCTTGGAAACGGTGCTCAGCCTACAGAAGTAGTAGCAAGACTTTTCAAGAACGAGGGCATCACAAAATAAGAGAGGATCAGCATGAAAGAATTAGTAGAGGTAATTGCTAAGGCTCTTGTTGATTCGCCTGATGATGTATTAGTGACTGAAAGAGTTGAGGAGGATGGCACCATCGTCATTGAACTTCATGTTGCTGATGATGACATGGGCAAGGTAATCGGCAAGAAGGGCCGCATCGCTAAATCCATCAGAACAGTTGTAAAGACTGTTGCTATCAAGCAGGATAAGAAGGTCGTTGTCGACATCGTAGAACCAAAATAAATGGAACAGTTTTTAAGAATAGGTGTCATAACCACCAGCCATGGACTGAAGGGTGAGGTAAAGGTTTTTCCGACCACGGACTCGCCTGAAAGGTTTAAGCAGGTTAAAAGGGTTTACCTACAGACACCTAAAGAAAGAATTGAAACTGAAATAACCGGAGTCAGATTTTTTAAGAACCTGGCGATAGTTAAATTCGCTGCCTTTGATGATGTGGAGCAGGTGCAAAATCTCCATAATACGGAGATCTATATCAGCCGTGAGGATGGGCAGAAACTGGAAGAAGGCGAGTATTATATCGCAGATCTCCTGGGCTGCAGCGTCGTGACGGAAGAGGGCAAAATCCTTGGCAAGATCAAGGATGTGCTCCAGACAGGAGCAAATGATGTGTACATAGTAGATACAAGGGAAGAGGGAGATGAAAGTCTCGGTGATAAAAACGGAGAACTGCTGCTTCCTGTAATCCCTGACTGCATCAAAAATGTGGACATCGAAAAAATGGTCATTACAGTGCACATATTGGATGGCCTTATTTAACAAATGACAATGCAGTGAGTCAGGCCTTTCAGCCTGGCTCGTTGTTGTTTATGCAATCGGGTTTGATTCATGAATTTTCATATAATGACATTATTCCCTGAAATGGTATCGGCAGGTCTTGCTGCCAGCATAATAGGAAGAGCGGCAGCGGCCGGTATCATAAACATAGAAACGGTTAATATCAGGGATTTTTCAAAAGAAATACACGGACACGTGGACGATTATCCGTATGGAGGCGGAGCAGGCATGGTGATGCAGGCTCAGCCGATTTTTGATTGTTATAAATCCATAGAGGAGAGTGTCACTAAAGAGGGCAGAAAAAAGCCCCGGGTGCTGTACACATCTCCGGCCGGGAGAGTATTTGACCAGCAGATGGCAAAGGAACTGGCAAATGAAGAAGACATAGTGATACTTTGCGGTCACTACGAAGGTGTGGACCAGAGAGTGCTGGACCTTATGGAAGCAGAAGATGTATCAATAGGCGACTATGTACTGACGGGAGGAGAACTGGCGTCAATGGTAATGGTAGATGCCGTCAGCCGCATGGTGCCGGGAGTTCTGACGAATGAAGCCTCGGGAGAGGATGAAAGCTTTTCAAAGGTAAATCCTTCTCAGGAGTTTACCAAAAAGGGCCGAAGGGAAGTGTATGGAACATTATGCAAAGAAGAAAGCCTGACCCTTCTGGAGTATCCGCAGTACACCAGGCCTGAGGAGTTCATGGGACTTAAAGTACCGGAGGTGCTGCTTTCGGGTCACCACGAAAACATAGAAAAATGGAGAAGGCAGAAATCTCTTGAAAGAACAAGGGAGAGAAGACCTGATCTTCTTGAAAGAAAGAAAAATGAAAAAAGTACCTAAGACGATACTGATAATTGCGCTGATAGTGACATTGGCATTTATCTGGGGGAATTCCCTGCTTTCAAGGGACATGTCTTCAAATGAAAGCGGCTTTGTGATGCGCCTGGTAACGCCTTTCTTGGAAATATTTGTGGGGAAGGGAAACGTTACAGAACATCTGGTAAGAAAGCTTGCTCACTTCAGCGAGTATACAGTGCTGGGAGTGGAACTGGGATTCCTCTTTGGAGTGCTGAGAAGAAAGATAAATACGAATATATGGCGAAGCTGGCCGATGATATTCATGCACGGCATGGCTATCGCCTTTATAGATGAAACAATCCAGATATTTACCGGTAGGGGACCGGCTATCTCGGATGTTTGGATTGACAGCTTGGGGGCAACGCTGGGATCAGGAATAGTGCTGTTGGTACTTTTCCTCGTGTCCGGGCGAAAGAAAAATGGATGAGAAAAAACTGAAAAAATATGTACTGGTAATATCCGTAATCGCTGCGGCATTACTTGTGGCTGTGATTGTTTTGGCTGCTGTAAACATAAATATTAACAGAGAGCTGACGAGTGAAATGAAAATTGTCCGGGAGCTTCAGTCAGAGGCAGAGCCAGCAGTGGAGACAGAATCTGCAAAGGAGACAGAAGCGGCACAAACGGAATCAGAGCAGCCGGGCGAGATAGAAACCACATTGGACGAGACTTTGCCGGCAACGGAAAGTACGGAAGAGGCAGATGCAGCCAGGGAAAATCCGGCAGCGTCTGAAGAGGAAACCACTCGTATCTGGAATGTGGGAAATGTGGCAGATGACAATGACCCGCATGATGAGGCCTTGTGCATCATTCAGGGATGGGAAAATACGCTGGCACAGCTTGATACATCAGTGGACGTTGTATTTTTCGGAGATTCCATAACATATGGAATGGATTTTCAAAAGAGATTTCCGGATAAGAAGGTTGTCAATTTAGGATTAGGCGGCGATACATTGGAGGGCATGATCAACCGGGTTGGTATGATAAAGGCTTTAAAACCTGAAAAAGTTTTTATCCTGGCGGGTTTTAATACCTTAAGGGACGGAAAACTGGAATATACCATGACTGAGTATGCAGGGCTCTTGAACCGCATACAGGAAGAGGCACCGGATGCAAAAGTATATGTACAGAGCATCCTTCCTATTTCTGCAAAAATGCAGACAAAGCTGCCGCTTTCGGAAGAAACGATAGTCCAAATGAATGAAGCCATAGAGGTTATAGCGGAAGAAAGAGATTTCACATACATAAATATTCATCAGAATTTCCTTGATGGAGATGTAATAGTTGAAGAATACACTGCGGATGGAGTCCATCCAAACGAGGCCGGGCAGGAGCAGTGGATGAATGTAATTGAGCCATATGTTTATGAATAGGGCGGAGCATGGATAAAAAGAGAGGAATGCTGAATGTAGCGGTGGCCGTGGCCTTTAAGGTTGTGGTAGTTGTTGGTTCAGCACTTGTCAGAAGATACTTAATTAAATATCTTGGGTCAGAGATCAACGGCCTGAATTCACTTTATATCAGCATAGTTGGATTCCTTTCGGTGGCAGAACTGGGAATAGGTTCGGCCATCATATTCTGCATGTATAAACCAATAGTGGATGGTGACCAGAAAAAAGTAATAGCTCTGTATAAGCTGATAGAAAAGCTGTATAGGATAATCGGTGTAGTAGTGCTGGGACTGGGCCTTTGTGTCGTACCGTTTCTTCCGACACTGGCAAAGGGATATTCAATCTCGCATACAGAGATGTATATTTCTTATACCATAATGCTGATATCTTCGGTACTGACATATGCATACGGGGCAAAGTCAGCTCTTCTGGAGGCTTATAAAAATAACTATATTTCAACAACCATTGTATCCAGCGGAACGCTGCTGAAATACGGCCTGCAGATTGCGGCAGCCATATGCCTCAAATCATTCTATGCATTCCTTGCCTGCATAATCATTTCAGATATCTTCCAATGGGTACTGTTGGAAATCTACACAAGAAAGAAACATGGAGAGATAATCACCGGCAAAGAAAAGGTGGATAAAGAAACCGGAAGGTATGTGGTTAAAAATGTAAAAGCCATGTTTATGCACAAGACCGGGATTATCCTGGTAAACACAGCAGACAGTGTCATAATTTCAGCATTTATAGGGGTTGTGGCTCTCGGCGGTTACTCAAACTATGTGACGATAATGACATCAATGGTGCAGGTACTGCTGCTTTTCTTTACACCGCTGATATCAGTCATTGGACATCTTTTCGCAAATGACGAAAACGGTGAAACAGTAAAGTATTTTAACTTCTTTCACATATTTAATTTTATGTTGGGAGTGCTGTTTTTCCTGGGATATTACGGGATTATCACAGATCTCGTGGTGCTGTTGTTCGGGGAAGGTCTGGAACTGACGAAGATACTGGTGTTTATCATTACGTATAATTATTTTATTCAGTTCATGAGAAACGCGGTAATAATGTTCAGGGATGCCACAGGGACATTCTACTATGACAGATGGAAATCACTTGTAGAAGGCCTGGTAAACATAGTCCTTTCCATATTATTTGTACTTATATTCCCGGATGAATACAAAATAGTAGGAGTGCTGATAGCCACCATAATAACAGACCTTTTTATATGCCATGTGGTGGAGCCGTACGTACTTTTTAAGCACGGACTTCATAAAAGGTTAAGCGCATATTATGTTAAAAACTATGTTCTTATTGCCATATTTGGAGGCCTGCTGTGGGGCTACGATAAGCTGCTTGTTCAGATGGAAAACAGATTCCTGGAGCTGCTTGTGAATGGCTGCATTGCGGTGGGCGTGGCAGTAATAGTGTTTGCCATATGTCTGGCGGCTGATAAAGACTTCAGGAAATATACAGGAAAGCTTTTGCACAGAAAAAAAGTTGGTAATTGATTTTTTTGCCCTTAGTTGTTTAAGCGTAGTTGAACTGTTTGAGATTGTAGTGTATAATTATGATGATTATTTGTGGGTAAGTTTTATAGTTGTGTCAATTTAAAGTTGGGGTAATAATGAAGATCTGCTTGGTTGGATCGTCCGGAGGACATCTTACACACCTACAGATGCTCAAGCCGTTTTGGGAAAAACATGAGCGTTTCTGGGTGACATTTGATAAGGAAGATGCACAGTCTCTGTTGGAAGGGGAGACTGTTTATCATTGCTATTTTCCGACAAATCGTAATGTGAAAAATTTCTTCAAAAACACCCGCCTGGCAATGAAGATTCTGAAAGAGGAAAAACCTGACCTGATAATATCCTGTGGGGCAGGAGTGGCAGTTCCTTTTTTCTATATAGGGAAGATGCATAAAGCCAAGACCATATATATTGAGGTATTTGACAGGGTTGACACCTCCTCTCTTACGGGCAAGCTGGTTTATCCGGTGACAGATAAGTTCATAGTTGAATGGGAAGAAATGAAAAAGGTATATCGCAAAGCCATTAATCTTGGAAGTATTTTTTAGTGCGATCTTTCCGAACATTCAAGTATTATTGATTTGGGGAGCAATATGATTTTTGTTACAGTTGGAACACATGAACAGCCGTTTGACAGATTAATCAAATGTGTTGATGAACTGAAAAGAGACGGGAAGATAACAGACGACGTCTTTATCCAGACCGGCTATTCTTCGTATGTTCCAAAATACTGTCAGTACAAAAGCATGATTCCCTATAATGAAATGGAAGAGATGGTCAACAGCGCAAGAATCATAATTTCGCATGCCGGACCGTCAAGTTTTCTTGCACCGCTTAAGATGGGAAAGATTCCTGTGGTTGTGCCAAGGATGAAGAAGTTTAATGAGCATGTTAATGATCATCAGGTGAAGTTTGCAAGAGTTGTTGCGGAAAGGCAGGACAACATTATTCTTGTGGAAGATATAGCTGAACTTGGTGACAAGATAGCCCATTACGATGAAATTGTTGCGGACAAGGCAGCGGGACTTAATTCCAACAATGCAACATTTATTAAGGAATTTGAGAAGGTCGTTGATGACCTGATGAATAAGTGATGGCACCTAAAGTTTGTGTTCTTCTGTGTACATATAACGGAGAAAAATATCTTGAAAGGCAGCTTGAAAGCGTTTTTGGGCAGAAAAATGTAGAGCTGCAGATACTTGTTCATGATGACGGTTCCACAGATGGCACAGCAGATATATTGAGTAAATATAATATTCCGGTTATTGGTAGTGAACACCTTGGGGCAGCCCATGGCTTTTTTTATTTAATGGAGCATGCACCTGAGGCAGATTACTATGCCTTCTGTGACCAGGATGATGTGTGGGACCGGGACAAGCTGAGTGCTGCCATAAATTCCATTGACCGGGAACTTGAAAAATTTGGCGGATACAGAGCCTCGAAAGTAGGCATAAAGAGTGAAGAAAACCTGCAAAAACCCATGCTGTATGCCTGCAGCACCCGTCTGGTAGATCAGGATGAGAATTTTCTTCAGACTCATATCGCAGACCCTTCCAGAACCCTGACATCCAGGTTGTTCTATTCCAGCATTTCAGGAAATACAATGGTGTTTAATAAACAGCTGAAAAATATTGCTGTAATGCATCATCCAAAGGATATGGTAATGCATGATTCATGGATGGTTAAACTCTGTGTGGCGATAGGCGGGGGCCTGGTTGTTGACAGGGAGCCCCACATGGATTACCGCATGCACGGAAATAATGTGGTAGGCATGGAACTGAATCTGAAACAGAAGATAGAAAAGTTCAGAAGGGTTGTAAGATCAAAGGGAGAAGGACAGGAACTGATCGATATCTGCAGTTTATACGGGGCGATGATCAGATCTGAATACAGACGAATGGCAGATGCAGTTCAAAAGACCAGAACAGACGCGTCTGCACGAAAAACATTTGTGAAGGATTTTAATGTGGATTTCAAAAACAAAGGCTTTAACATGGCGTTTGGATTGAAGGTAAAAAAAGGAAATCTATGAAGTTATCACTGCTGTGCATAGTAAATAATCAAAAAATTTATCAGGGATTTCTGGAAAGCCTTAAACTTCAGAAATTTACAGACTACGAACTGATAACCATCATGAACATGAATGGGGAGTATGACGGAGCAAGGGCAGCGTTTAATCAGAACGGGGCTGTTGCTAAAGGCGAATATCTGATGTTTATTCACCCGGATATCAGGTTCCTGAAAGATACATCACTTGGGGATATTGCACTGGCACTGGATGAAAACATGCCGTTCGGAGTGCTTGGAGCGGCAGGAGCCAAGCCGGATGGGAAAGGCGGCAGAGAAATTGTAACAACAATTCTTCAGGGAGAAGATAAATCACCTGTAGGCCGCCGCATCAGCGGGCCGGAAGAGGTGCAGACACTTGATGAGTGCCTTTTTATTGTTAAAAAAAGTTATTTTGATTCCCATCCATTTTCTGAAAAAAAGGGGTGGCACCTTTATGGAACGGAATACTGTCTGGATGCAATAGCAGACGGCCTGGTGAACAAGGTAATACCATCCGATATCTGGCACATGTCTGCCGGAAATTCATTGAATGAATCATATATGGTACAGCTTGAAGAACTTATTGAAGAGAAAAAAGATAATTTCGAGCTGATATGTACAACAGTAAAAGCCTGGAAAAGCAAGGGCCGCAAAGCTAAGATATACAGGAAGTATTATTATTTTAAACAGCTGATAAAAAGAAAAATGGGAATAGGCATATGAAATTCAGCATATTGGTTCCAATTTATAATGTGGGAGATTACCTGAATGAAATGCTTTCCAGTGTGGAAAGTCAGACGTTTACGGATTACGAACTTATATTAGTGGACGACGGATCAACTGATAGATGTCCTGAAATCTGCGATAACTACTGCAAAACTCATCCGGAGACTAAGGTAATACATAAGACAAACGGCGGACTGATTTCGGCCAGAAGAGAAGGCATACAGGCAGCTGCCGGGGAGTATCTGATATTCCTTGACGCCGATGACATGCTGAAAGAAAAAGCCCTGGAAAAAATAAATCAGGTAATAGATGAAAATTCCTGTGACATGGTAATTTACAATGCAGACATGTATGATGGTACAGAAAGGATTCCGTTCTTCCTGCATGAACTTCCCCAGGGGATAGTGCCAGATAAGAGAGCAATATATGATAAAATGTTCCTGTCATACAGTCTGAATGCCATGTGTCTTAAGGCCGTTAAGAGAGAAATAGTGGATATTGACAGGGATTACAGCCGCTTTTATGACTGTTCCATAGCAGAAGATCTGCTGCAGTCAGTTCCGCTGGTTATTAACTCTGAAAGGATATACTATCTGGATGAGTCACTTTATGATTACAGGATAACATCGGGCATGACCCATAAATGTAATCCGAAATATTATTGGTCAAACCGGAAAATCAGCCTTGATATCAGGGAAAGGCTGAAGGAAGAGGGCATAGAGGACTTTGACGTCAAAGTTTCATTTCATATCCTGATTGCCGCGTATGCAGGAACAACACAGATGCAGTATGCTCAGGAATTTGACAAAGGACTGCTGGAAAAGATACGAAACGATGATGAGTTCAGGAAAGCCTGGAATATTGCATGGAAAAGCAGCTATTCCGGGTATTTCAGTAAGAAACAAAAACTTATTTTAAAGCTGCTGCATGACGGGAATTTTGCCGTGATCAGAATGCTCCTTAAGGTTAAGAACGGGAATTAAGGGGTTAAAAAGAACATAAAAAAATGTTATTATATTACAGACATAAAATAAATGGGAGACAGCAGATGAAAAGAAAAAATTCAAAGTTAATTAAGATTGCAAGTGCTTTACTCACAATGCTCATGGTATTTGCGGTTGCAGGATGTGCAGTCAAAACCGAAGAGTATGAAGCAACTGAGGCTACTACTACAACGGCAGCCACAACAGCCGAGACTACAGAGGAGACAACGACCGAGGAAGAAACAACAATAGAACTTCCGACAGAAAAAATCACATTTTATCTGTTCGGGTGTGATACACAGTCGGTTACGCCATATGACAACCTGCGTTCGGACCTGATCAAGGTGGTAGAAATTGACCCGACAGCAAAGACGATAAAGTTTATCGGCATACTTCGTGATACAAAAGTTCCTATTGAAGGCTATGAGGCACAGAAGATAAACGGAGCTTATATGCTGGGCGGCGCAGATCTTGCAATGTCCACCATCAATACCAATTTCGGATTGGACATAGACAAGTACATAATGATAAACTTTGCGGCAACAATCAGACTTATTGATGTTATAGGCGGCATCGATGTGGAGGTCACAGACGAGGAAGCAGTGGGAATCAATTATTTTGCCAGCGATTTTACTAATGAAGGCAGAATGGACAGCACCACCGAACTGACAGGAGCCGGAACATATACACTGAACGGATGTCAGGCACTGGCCTTCGCCCGTACTCGTAAGATTGACAGTGATTACTTCAGATCAGCCCGCCAGAACAAAGTTCTGAAGGCCATCATTAATAAGATTGCATCTTTGCCGGTTACGCAATATCCGGAGATAATTTCTGCCTTTGCTGAGGCTACAGAGACAAACATTTCTCTGGATGACATAAATCTGTGGCAGTATCTTGACATCGGAAATTACGAGTTCACTTCATATATCGTCCCTGATGAAAATTACGAGACTGATGTAGTTGGCGGACTTGATGAGAATGACAGCTGGGTATGGACATATGATACACAGGCGGCAGGCGAGCGAATCAGATCAATACTGGATGGAACCTTCATGCCTCTTGACTCACAGAACATGTACGGCGAATCAGCTGATGAACACGACGGCATCCCTAAGGGAAGCAAGGTAGACGAGTTGGGCCAGTCGTAATCTGCCAGCCCGTAGGCTAATGATTGCAAAAAATACAGAGAAAACAATCAGCCGAAAGTTCTTAGCAAAATAGCATATGAATAGCCCCTCCCGAGGACTGTATGAGGGCACTTGCATCAACTAGCGTTTCAAAGCAAGTGCCCGAGTTCCACAGGGAGGGGCTTGTTTTTTCATATGCGTATTGAGGTTAGAACTTTCGAGCGTTTTCCTGTATTTTTGGCATCATATGCCTACGGGCTGGTAGAACACACTCCATTCCAGCGGGGCCAGAGTCAGGCTTTCTTCCTGACCGGTGACGTTGATGGTGATGGTTTCCCATTCAAATATTCCTCGGTTAACAAACAGCCAGAAGCGCTCGCTTTCGGTGAAGCGTTCGAAACAAATGACATGCTCGGAGCAGGCATATGGCAGGAAATCACCGCTGATAAGGATAGGGTAGTCTTTCCTTAAGCGGCAAAGCATTTTGTAGTGCTCCATGAGCTCTCGGTCTTCCTGGCCCCAAGGGTAAGAGCCTCTGTTGAAAGGATCTTCCCACCCCTGCATACCGGCCTCGTCACCGTAGTAGATGCAAGGTACTCCCGGCATGACAAACTGGAGCATGGACAGGGCTTTGAGGCGGTCCTTGGCCAGCCGCAATTTGTCTTCCGGAATGGTGAAGGCGGCCTTGATGGCGTCAGGGCGGCTGCAGCCCATGTCAAAGAAGGCCTGTTCTTCGGCGTTTAAAGCGTAGTCCGGATTCGAAATTTTTCCTTCGATGATGGCCTGGGAGTCTGAAAGCTCAGTAAGGCTTCTGGCTCTGTCATGACTGCCAATCAGGTTCAGATTGGCATAAAAATTTTCTTTCGGATAATTTTCTTTAAGGCTCATCAGAAGAGCTGCAAATTCCCCGGCTGAGATGTTTCCGTTAATAAAGGCAAGTGCAGATGTCCTGAAAGGATAGTTCATGGTGCTTTGGAGCTCGTCGCCCTGAAAATATTTCCGGAGAATTCCATAAGCTTCCTTGTTGGAGGCATCTTCCCACACTTCACCCATCAGGAGATTATCACTGCCTTCTTCCCGCATGGCTGTACGGATTCCCGCAATAAATTCATCGGGAAGTTCGTCGGCAACATCAAGTCTCCAGCCGCTGGCGCCAAGACGCAGCCATTTGCGGACTATACTGTTTTTTCCTTTGTAGATGTAATTCTGATATGTTTCTTCGCTTTCCCTTACATTTGGCAGATCCCCAACGCCCCACCAGGACTCGTAACCATCCTCGGTGAAAGTAAACCAGCTGTAATACTGTGAAGACTGTCCCTGGCATGCACCATTCAGGCCTTTGCGCCCGAAGAAGTTAAAATATATGCTGTCTGCCCCTGTGTGGTTAAAAACTCCGTCCAATATGATGCGTATGCCCATTTTCCCGGCTTCGGAGCAAAGCAGCTTAAAATCGTTCTCATCTCCAAATGCATCATCTATCTGAGTGTAATCAAAAGTATCGTACTTGTGATTGCTGGATGCCCGGAAGATTGGATTAAGATAGAGCACGGTTACGCCGAGGTCCTTAAGGTAACTTAGCTTTTTGCGTATACCGTTAAGGTTTCCTCCTGCAAATATCCACTCAGTTACTTCCGCCTTTTCGCCTCTTGGGTAGATGGGAGTATCTTCCCAGTTATCCTGGATGCGCCGCAACGGCCGTTTTGGGGGCTGAACATCTAAGCCATTACAGTATTGGATAGAAGCCTTCTCCTGCAATTTCTCCCATCCATTTCCACGGGCAAATCTATCGGGAAAAATCTGGTAAACTATACCGTCTGTGTACCAGGAAGGGACGGTGTCCTTTTTATAAACGGTGATCTGATAAGGAATGACATCTCCCTCGTAAATCCGGCCGCAGCCACCAAGGTGAGCATCATTATTTCCGTAAAATAAAGTTTTGGATTGTGTTTCGATGCGGAATTTATACCAGAGGACTCCCGGGGTTTCATCCAAAATAAGTCTGACTGTATATTTTGTAAGTCCGCCTTCGCATTCTGACGGCATCATCCTTATATCTGACCTGATATCATTAAATAGAGTCTGCAGAAATACTTCTGCAGACTCATTTGTCTCTGATATATCAAGTCTCAGAGTAACCGCTGTGCCAACGGGACAGGCTCCAAACGGAGATCTGTATGTAATATTCTGAGAGTTATGATAAATATTCATGTAAAAGTGTTAGATTAACTCCTTGTATAATTCAAGATATTTCTTTGCGGAAACATCCCAAGAAAAATCGGTATTCATTGCCTGAGAAACAAGTCTGCAGAAAGCGTTCTTGTCATTATAGTACAGATCATTGGCATCCTTCATTGTGAAGAGAAGCTCATGAGCATTGTAATTGGCAAATGTAAATCCGGTGCCCGAACCATCAAACTTGTTATAAGGCCGGACAGTGTCTTTAAGACCGCCGGTTTCTCTTACGATTGGAAGAGTACCGTAGCGCATTGCAATAATCTGTGTCAGGCCGCAAGGCTCAAAAAGTGAAGGAACCAGCATAAAGTCTGATGCAGCATAAATCTGATGTGATAATGGCTCATCAAAATACAGGCATGCAGCAAACTTATCCGGCATGAATTCACCCATGGAACGGAATTTGTCCTCATACTTGCTTTCGCCGACTCCAAGTACAACAAACTGGACGTCCATCTGCATGAACTCATCAATTATTGCCAGAACAAGGTCCAGACCTTTCTGATCGGTAAGACGGCTGATGATGGAGAATATAGGCTTGTCGGGGTTAACCTGAAGCCCCAGTTTTTTCTGGAGTTCCATCTTGGCCTGAATCTTTCCTTCGGGGATATGAGGCTGGTCACTGATACTGCCGGTTCCATCTGACGGTTTGGCAAGGCAGTCTCCAGCACAGAAATGATAAGGTATCATCGGATCTGTTTCAGGATCCAGTGCTTTGGTATCTATGCCGTTTAAGATGCCGTGAAGTACATTTCTTCTGGAATTGAAGATATCCTGAGCATTTTCCCCGTAAAAATCTGTGCAGACCTCATTGGCATAGGTCGGGCTGACTGTAGTAATCCTGTCAGCAAAACTGAGAGCGGAACGCATAAAGTTAACGGCGTCACCGCAGACAAGCCCTTGATTTTCAGCCTCAATCTGGCTGAATCCCAGCACATCGCCGATCATGTATCCGGAAAACATTCCCTGAAACTTCAGGTTGTGAACAGTGAATATTGTTCTGATATCGCTGTATGGTCTTCCTTCAACTTCTCCCGGTGCGGCTTTCATTACATCAAAACCGTACTTTCCCCGCAAAAATGCTGGAACCAGAGCGGTATGCCAGTCATTACAGTGAATGATCTGCGGAGAGAAATCCAGATATTTAAGTGACTCGAGAATTGCTCTTGAGAAAAAGGCAATACGTTCGCCGTCATCGTAATATCCATAAGCCTGATCACGATAGAAATAATACTCATTATCAATAAAGTAGATAATTACTCCATTGTAGGTAATGGTCTCAATTCCCACGAACTGGCTTCTCCAGCCAAGCGGCATATAAAAATCAGCAACATGTACCATCTGATCCTTGAACTTCTGAGGGATAGTTGCAAATTTAGGCATGATTAGTCTTACATCGGCTCCAAGTTTATTGAGAGCTGCAGGAAGACTTCCGGCAACATCACCAAGGCCTCCGGTCTTAATGAACGGAACGGCCTCAAAAGCAGCAAAAAGAATGCGCTCCTTCGAAGAGTCATATGTCATGGTAACATTATTGGCAGGTACTTTATTTTCAGCCGGATGGGCAGCTGCCTTCTTGGGAGCAGCTTTTCTGGCTGTAGTTTTAGCAGAACTTTTTTTTGTTTTGTTTTCTTTAGATTCAGTCATTACAGCATGTCCTTCTTATTGATTGCCACAGGTGACTCAGGGCTTACGGAAATCTGAACACCCGGTTTTACGGAAACATATTTGTCACATACAACATTTTCCAGGATTACACCGTCGCTGATGTCACAGTGCTGCATCAGGATACAGTTGCGGACAACAGCACCTTTAGCAATATGAACATCGCGGAAGATAATACTGTTTTCAACAGTTCCTTCAATGACGCAGCCTGAAGAAATAAGGGAGGTGGAAACATCACATCCTTTGGCGTATTTAACAGGCGGTGCATCTGAAACCTTGGTTTTGATAGGCTTATCTTCTTTAAACAGCTGCTGGCGGACTTCAGGCTTCAGAAGATCCATTGAAACATGCATATAAGAGTTAAGATCATTGATCACGCCGACATAACCATTAAATTCGTACGAGCCGATCTTATATTCTTCGGTATGCTCATTAAGGATTTCTATCATATCCATGTAGCCCATGTGTTCATAAAGATCGAGAATGTTAAGGAGCAGATCCAGATTGATGATATACGCGCCCAACATGATGCTGCCGTCCTTGTTTTCACCGACAGTCACGCTTTTAACACGGCCATCTTCGTCCAGATTCAGGTACATCTCAGAATCTTTTCTTGTATGGAAATTTTTCTTTGTTATGAAGGTAACATCATTTCCTGAGGCCTCATGAGCTTCGGCAACAACAGAATAGTCGATGTTCATGATCTTGCTGCTGTCGCACAAGAGCACATATTTGCAGCTGCCTCTTTCAAGGAACGGACGGTTCATGATCAGGTCGCGGACCATGATATGACCCTTTGCGCCATGCAGACCAAAAGTAGATCCCGGAAGAATGAACAGACCGCCAACCTTGCGGTTAAGGGCCCACTCCTTGCCGACACCGACATGGTCCATTAAAGATCTGTATCTGTAAGGCGTAACCAGCCCTACAGTTGAAATCCCTGAATTAACCACATTTGAAAGCTGGAAATCTATGATCCTGTATCTTCCTCCGAATGGAATGCTGGCTTCTGGTCTCTCTTCTGTAAGAGGTCCAAAATTGCCGCTGATGTAATTTGTTGAGATTAATGCCATTAAGTCTTTCATTCCGTGCCTCCTACTTTGCAGGGTAAACAGCACTGTCGCCGATCACTGCAATATTGTTTTCACTGCCTTCAATCTCGTAGCCGTTAAAAGATGCACCTTCTGAGATGATGCTTCCCTCTCCGACTATGGCACGTTTAACATGCGCATTTGCTTCGATGCGTACGCCCGGCAGGATGATGGAATCTTCAACTGTGGCGCCATCACCTACGTAAACGTCTGATGAAAGGATAGAGTTGGTTACGCTGCCCAGAATGGTACAGCCGTTGCATACAAAGCTGTGGTTAACCTGTCCCCGTCTTCCAACAAAATGAGGGGCAGACAGGTTGGAGTTGGAATATATCCTGAGCTGTGTGTCAAAAAGATCAAATTCAGGGTCATCGGCCATCAGTTCCATCTGAGTAGTGTAGTAGCTGTCAATCGTTCCTACATCCTTCCAATATCCTTCAAATGTATATGCATAGAGCGGATGACCGAGCTCAAGCATCTTAGGAATTACGTTGCCGCCGAAATCCTTTTCACTTTCTGGGTCGGCGTGATCCTTGACAAGGGCCTCTTTAAGAACCGACCATGTGAAGATATAGATACCCATGCTGGCCAGATTTGAATCAGGATTCTTTGGCTTTTCCGAGAACTTGGTAATTTTCATATCATCATCCACTGACATGATGCCGAAACGGCTGGCATCTTCCCATGGAACTTCAATTACGGAAACAGTCAGGTCAGCACCTTTAGCCTTATGAAAGGCCAGCATGTCGCTGTAATCCATTTTATAAAGCTGGTCACCTGAAAGTATTACAACATATTCAGGGTCATATCTTTCAAGAAAATCCAGATTCCTGTAAATGGCATCAGCCGTACCCTCATACCACTTTCCGCCTGTCTCGGTGTAGTACGGAGGGAGGATGTGAAGACCGCCTTCCGGGTCATCAAGGTCCCAGGCACTTCCGTTGCCCAGATAAGAATTCAGGATAAGCGGTTTGTACTGCGTCAGAACACCTACAGTGTCAATGCCTGAATTGGTGCAGTTAGACAGTGGAAAGTCGATGATCCTGTACTTTCCGCCAAAAGCAACTGCTGGTTTTGCGTTACGCTTGGTAAGGGCACCAAGACGGCTGCCTTGTCCGCCGGCAAGGAGCATTGCTACAAGTTCCTTTTTTCTCATGTTATCCTCCCGTTTAGATCATAAAAACCCTAAGCTTTTAATGATTTTATAGATGATTTATTTTCCTTGAAGCCGTCCCTTGGCTTCAAAAGTTTTCAAAAGCGGAAAAGCTCCGCTTAAAGAACAGAATTTCAGGCCTTCCAGATTTCGTCTGCGTATTCTCTGATGGTACGGTCGCTGGAGAATGTGCCGGCCTTGGCAATATTTACAAGCGACATGCGGTTCCATTTCAAAGTATTGCGGTAGTCACTTGTCATGCGCTTCCATGTCTCTACATAATGAGCAAAATCCTTAAGGATGAAGTATTCGTCATTTCTGTAAAGAAGATCACCGTAGACATTATTGAACAGACGATGCTGCATTCCGAGGCTTCCATTGACAAGGCTGTCAACAATTTTTGTCAGACGCTCATCGTGTGAATACTCATACTGAGCAGAATAGTAGTTGCTCCTCCAAAGGTCGCTGGCCTCATTAGCCCTGAGACCAAAGATATAAATGTTGTCGTCGCCTACAAGGTCGTGAATCTCAACATTTGCGCCATCAAGAGTTCCGAGGGTTACTGCACCGTTGAACATGAACTTCATGTTGCCTGTTCCGGAAGCTTCCTTGCCGGCCGTTGATATCTGCTCGCTGATATTGGCAGCCGGATAGATGATCTGTCCCAGGGAAACATTGAAGTTTTCAAGGAATACGACCCTGAGTTTATCCTTCATGTCAGGATCTGAATTGATGACATCCGCCACAGTACAGATAAGAGATATGATCTCCTTGGCCAGTACATATGATGCTGCAGCCTTTCCGGAAAAAATAAAGGTAGTAGGCTGGATATCTGCATTCGGATTGGCTTTAAGCTCGTTGTAAAGAGCCATTACCTTAAAGATATTCAGGTGCTGTCTCTTGTATGCGTGAATACGTTTAACCTGTACATCAAAGACAGAGTCAGGGTTTACTTCAATGTGGTTGGTCTTTGCGATATATTCGGCCAGTCGAACTTTGTTTTCGCGCTTTACCTGATCCATCTGGGTCAGGAATGAAGTGTCGTCCTTGTATTTAAGGAGTTCTTCCAGTTTGAATGGATCATTGATCCATTCATCGCCTATGGCAGAAGTGATCAGTTTGGCCAGAGGCTGGTTTGATTCAACCATGAATCTTCTGTGGCTGACACCGTTGGTCTTATTGTTGAACTTTTCAGGCGTCAGCGTATAGAAATCTTTCAGGGTTTCGGCCTTCAGGATATCGCTGTGAAGAGCAGCAACACCATTTACAGAAAAGCTTCCGATGACAGAAAGGTTGGCCATGCGGACCATGCCGTCCCAGAGAATGGCTGTGCTCTGAACAAGCTGGGCAAGATCTTCCCTGCCATAGAGAGTAGCCTTATATCTTCTGTCAATCTCTTCTATTATCTTATAAACACGCGGAAGAATTCTTGAGAACATGTCAATGGACCATTTCTCAAGAGCCTCCGGAAGAACCGTATGGTTAGTATAAGAAACGGATTTTCTGGTGATTTCCCATGCTTCATCCCATTCGAGGCCTTCTTTGTCAACCAGGTTTCTCATTAATTCAGGGATACACATGGCAGGGTGGGTATCATTGATGTGGATACATACCCGCTCAGGGAATTTATCCCATTCATTTGAGCCGTGCTCAAGCTTATATTTTCTGAGAATGTCAATGATTCCGGCGCTGACAAAGAAATATTCCTGCTTAAGACGCATCTCGCGGCCTTTTTCAATGCTGTCGTCTGGGTAGAGAACATATGAAAGGCTTTCGGCTTCGATACGCTCTTTTGAAGCATTGGCATAATCACCTCTGTTGAAGGCCTGAAGGTCAAAGTTTTCATTGTAAGGTCTGGAACTCCAAAGACGCAGGTTATTTACAGTCTTGCCGCCGTATCCTATGATAGAAACGTCAAAAGGAACTGCAAGAACGTAACTGCCGCCTGTGTGGTCAAAGCAAAGCTTGCCATCCTTCATGTATTCATTGATGGTGCCGCCGTATCTGATGGTGACAGCTTCCTTAAGCCTGTCAGTCTCCCATGCATAGTAATCCTTCAGCCAGTCATCGGCCACCTCTACCTGGTTGCCGCCTTCAATTTTCTGACGGAACAGTCCGTAACGGTAACGTATGCCTACACCGGTTGCGTTGATGCCAAGGAATGCCAGGGAATCAAGAAAACAGGCTGCGAGACGGCCAAGACCGCCGTTTCCGAGAGCCGGGTCAGTCTCCACATCAGCAAGAGTATCAAGATCCATTCCCATTTCCTTAAGGTAGCCCTGCACGTTGTCGAGTTCACCGAGATTCAGAAGATAGTTCTTTAAGAACCTTCCAATCAAAAATTCGGCAGAAAAATAATAAACCTGTTTCTGCTCGTTTTGAGAATATCTTTTTTCTGTTTCTTTGCGGATCTGGGCTGCATGGCTCATAATGAGTCTTGAAAGAGCGGTGAAACGTTCTTCGTTGCTGCAGTGCTGAAGGTCCTTGCCGCAAAGGTCTTCTGCCTGAAGTTCAAATTCTTTCTTAAATGTCTCTTTGTCTTTAAAAATCATATTATTTCCTTAAATTTTCTATTATTGTATTAAACTCAATGACCGGTTTGGAATCTGAAATTGCTTTTGCAGGTTCCGGCTCGGGTCTTGTGAGTTTCTTCTCGAGCCTTAAAATAATTCCTGACAGGGCAGGAAGATGGAAAGCAACGCTTTGTTCACATCCATGCATTCCTGTAAGATCTGTCTCAATCTCACCGGGATTTGTAACGCCTGAGCCACCGAAACGTTCTTCGTCACTGGAAAGGATTTCTTTGTAAATGCCGTATTCAGGAACTCCGATGCTGTAGGATGGATAATCTGTCGGGGTCATGTTCAGAACGCATATGACAAGACCGTTATTCTCCTTGTCAATTCTTGCAAAACTCAGTACGCTCTGCATGTTGTTGTTGGCGTCTATCCATCTGAAACCGTCCCAGCCAAAGCTGTCATGCCACAGCGCGGGGGTATCCAGATAAAGATGATTCAGCGTCTTGATGAAATCGTGATGCTTTCTGTGCTGGTCATAATCCAGCATGAACCATTCCAGAGCCTCATAAAAACGCCATTCGATAAACTGACCGAATTCGTTTCCCATGAAAGAAAGTTTGGCACCCGGCTGGCACATCTGATACATGGCCAGAAGCCTAAGGCCTGCAAACTGCTGTTCATAGCTGCCCGGCATGCGGCCTATGAGGCTCTTTTTCCCGTGAACAACCTCATCGTGGGAAAGAGGAAGAATATAATTTTCGGAAAAAGCATACATCATCACAAAGGTCAGCAGGTCGTGATGGTCTTTTCTCCAAATGAATTCTTCGGAAAAATACCGCAGTGTGTCGTTCATCCAGCCCATGTTCCACTTAAAGTGGAAACCGAGTCCGCCGTCTGAAGGAGGGTAAGTGACCAAAGGCCAGGCTGTGCTTTCCTCGGCAACTGTGAATGCACCGGGGAAGCTGTCCCCTACCATTTTGTTGAATTCCTGAAGAAAGGCAACGGCCTCAAGGTTTTCCTCACCGCCGTTTTTATTGAAAACCTTTTCACGCTGGTCATCAACGCCGTAATTCAGATACAGCATGCTGGATACACCGTCTACCCTGATGCCGTCGAAATGGTAACAGCTGAGCCAGTAATATGCGTTGGATTTCAGAAAACCTTTGGTCTCCGGACGTCCGTAGTCAAATATGTAGGTGCCCCATTCTTTATGCTCTTTCTTTTCATAGAGCTTGTGACCGTTGAATCTTCCCAGACCGAAAGCATCTTTGCAGAAATGTCCCGGAACCCAGTCCATTATGACTCCTATATGGGCCTTATGGCATTCGTCAATCAGATACATCAGGTCTTTCGCCGTGCCGTAACGGGCTGTAGGCGCAAAATATCCTGTTACCTGGTAGCCCCAGCTGCCGTCAAAAGGATGCTCGGCAATAGGCAGCAGTTCTATGTGGGAATATCCCATTTCCCTGATATAAGGAACGAGAAGATCGGCAATCTCCCTGTAGGTAAGAAAGTTGTCTTCGTCAGGGCCTTCCTCACATCCGAGGCTGCTCTTGGGGTCAAAAACATATTCGCACTCAGGCTCTCCCGGGACTCTGGTAAAACGTCTCCTCCATGAGCCAAGGTGAAGCTCGTATATGTTCATGGGCACCTTGAAAAGATTTTTATTTGCCCGCTCTTCGAGCCAGTCAGCATCGTGCCATTCAAAGCCTGAAATGTCGGTGACTACCGAAGCGGTATCAGGTCTGAGCTGCGCACCGAAGGCGTAAGGGTCGGCTTTGTAGAGAACCTCGCCGGTATCAGATGTTATGACAAACTTATACTGATCACCTGCAGATGCCGAAGGAATGATTCCGTTCCATATGCCGCTGCTGTAAAGGGGATCCAGGTGAAATTCATCGGGACGCCAATCGTTGAAAGAACCTGCTACACAGACAGATGCGGCGCCAGGAACCCAGACAGAAAAATATACCCCGCCGGAAGGAAGCGGATGTGCTCCAAGCTTTTCAAAGGCGCGGTAGTAAGTTCCCTGGTTAAAAAGATAAATGTCGTCTTGTGACCATTTCATAATAAGAAACCTCAATCTGACTTTTCCTTATTATATACTAAAAAGCCCCTAAGGTAAATAAACTACTTAACTTAGAGGCTGTAGAAATTATTAACGATCTTTGTGTATTTTTCATAAAAATGATGGTGAAAACGTACGAAAAAAGACTGATATCATTGTCTAAAAATTACAGTTTTCGAGTCTTTCCAAATGGAATCTGCAGGCACAACCCCCCTGACACAGCTGGTAGGGTAAACACTGCTTCTGCGGCCGATGACAGTGCCGGGATTGAGCACGCTGTTGCAGCCTACTTCCACATTGTCGCCAAGCATGGCTCCGACTTTTTTTATTCCGGTGGCTATCTCACAGCTGCCGTCTTTTATAACTACAAGGGTTTTATCACTTTTGACATTGCTGGTGATGGAACCGGCTCCCATGTGGCTCTTGTAGCCCAGGATTGAATCCCCGACATAATTATAGTGTGGTGTCTGAACGTTATCGAAAAGAATAACATTTTTTAGTTCAACGCTGTTTCCTACCACACAGTTATTTCCTACCAGAGCACTTCCTCTTATGAAAGCACAGTGGCGAACTTCGCTTCCGTGGCCGATGATGCAGGGGCTTCCCAGATATGCCGATGGAAAAACCGTGGCATCCTTTGCCACCCAGACTCCTTCGGCGGGATTGTCAAATTCATCCGGAGAAAGAGCAGCACCGATCTTTAAGATCAATTCTTTTATGCCGGCAAGGGCTTCCCATGGATAGGTAAATGCGCTGAGATATTCGGCAGCCTCCGGATATGTGTGTTCCAGATCGTAGAGATCGTTGATAGTATACATTGATTCCTCCTTAAGGGTATGACATTAGCTGGTATTATACTTTAATTGTAAAAATAATGAAATCGTTAATGTCGGGGAAGAAATGAAAAACGAACTAAACAAAAGGGGAGAATTGCCCGTTTGACTCTTAAAGCTGATGATTGTATAATAACATGTATTTTTATAAGCATAATAGGCTAGGTGTGCCTGGCAACAACGGGAGAAACTACTGATATGAAAGATTTTTTTGCTAAATGTTATGAACCACAGCCTCAGGATATGCTGAGAGACCTGAATATTTATCCATATTTCCGTGCGCTTGAATCAAGGCAGGACGTTGAGGTAATAATGGAAGGTAAGCGACGCATAATGCTTGGTTCGAATAATTACCTTGGACTTACTGTTGAACCTGAGATCATCGAGGCCGGCATAAAGACCATGGAAAAACTCGGTACAGGCTGCAGCGGATCGAGGTTCTTAAACGGTACTCTCCAGCTTCATTATGAACTGGAAGATGAACTGGCAAGGTTTCTTGGAAAAGAAGCCTGCATGACATTCCCTACAGGATTTTCTTCAAACCTTGGAATAATCTCAAGTCTTGTGACACGCCATGATTACGTGATCCTTGACAGGGAAGACCATGCATCAATCTATGATGCGGCGAGACTTTCATACGGAAAGATGCTGAGATACAGACATGCGGACATGGAAGACCTGGAGGCCCAGCTGCAGCAGGTTCCGGACGGATGCGGCGCACTGATCGTAACCGACGGCGTATTTTCAATGAGCGGTGACATTGCAAAGCTTCCTGAAATCTGTGCTTTGGCTGAAAAGTACGGGGCAAGAGTAATGGTTGATGATGCTCACGGACTGGGAGTTTTAGGAGAAGGCGGCAGGGGAACTGCAAACTACTTCGGGCTGGAAGATAAAGTAGATATTTATATGGGTACATTCAGTAAATCCCTGGCATCTCTGGGTGGTTACATGGCTGCCGATGCAAAGATTATTGATTATGTACGTCACACATCAAGACCATACATGTTTGCGGCTTCAATCCCGCCTGCACAGACAGCGGTTGCACTTGCGGCACTGAGATATCTCGAGGCTCATCCTGAGCTTCCTGTAAAGCTTTCAAACATAGCTGCAAGATTCAGGAATAATCTTAAGGAAAGAGATGTTAAGATCATTGAGGCAGTAACACCTATAGTTCCTATTTATACATATGAGCCGGAGAATACTCTGGTAAAGAATACCGAGATTTACGAAGCAGGAGTATATACAAATTCGGTACTTCCTCCCGCATGTGCACCGGGAGAGTGTCTGCTCAGAACAACCCTGATGGCTTCCCATACTGAGGCACTGGTTGACGAGGCTGCCGATATCATTGCCGAGTGCATGCACAGAGAGTCAAAGCTTACAGGAAAGCTGACTCTGTAAAATAACGGAAAGATAAGAAATGGCAATGTCAGAAACGAAGATTGCGATAGTAACAGGTGGATCATCCGGCATAGGAAAAGAAGTGGCCAAAGCCCTGGCCGCATCAGGATGCAGGGTTTATGAGTTCAGCCGCAGGGAAAGAAAAACAGACGGAAACATAATCCATGTTGGCACTGATGTAAGCGACGATGAATCTGTAAATAATTCAGTTGCACATGTGCTTGAAATCGAAGGCAGGGTGGATATTCTTGTAAATTGCGCGGGATTCGGTATTTCCGGAGCTATAGAATTTACGGAAACAGAGTCGGCCATAAAGCAGCTGGATGTGAATTTTTTCGGAGTGGTACGCTGCACAAAGGCTGTCCTGACGCCAATGAGAGAGCAGGGAAGCGGCCGTATAGTAAATATCAGTTCAGTGGCCGGTCCTATCGCTATACCGTTTCAGGCGTTTTATTCGGCTTCAAAGGCTGCAATAAACCAGTACACGCAGGCCCTTTCGAATGAAGTTAAAATGTATGGCATTTCTGTCTGCGCCATAATGCCGGGAGACATTGCTTCCGGATTTACGGCTGCAAGGGAAAAGACCATTGCAGGTGATGAGGAATACGGCGGCAGAATATCAAAAAGCGTTAAAGTCATGGAACATGACGAACAGACAGGAATGTCTCCGGAAACGGCCGGAAAATATATTGCACGGATCGCGCTGAAAAAACACGTAAAGCCGTTATATGCCATCGGGTTTGTATATAAACTTTTTACGGTTCTCATACGGTTGCTGCCATGCGGTTTTGCCAACTGGATACTGGGATTGATATACGGGGGCTGAAGCCTCTAAAGACATGATAAATGCGAAGAAAGTTACGTTGATGACAAGGCAGGCCCTGTACGAGCAGGGGGATGCCTCAGAACATCTTAAGATAAGAGCATATCAGGAAAACAGCCGCAGCAGACGCAGGATGAACATGGAGAATGCGTTCACGGGGACTATGATATATATTGCTTTCGCCGGAATAATGTATCTTGTTGTGGGACATGAAACAATCGACTTCAGTGCCCATTTTGCGGGAAGTTTGTGTCAGGTGGGCGCTGCAGCTGCACTTGGCGTGTTCTTTGTTGGTTTTTTTACAAGGATGCTGAGAAGGCTGAATGAAAAAAGGTATAAAGATGTCAGGAGCAGTCTTGTGAGGTATGACCTGACAAAGACCGAACTTAAAGTGATTGACGGGACTGAAAAAGACGCCGGGTAAATGAAAATATTATTGATCGTCAGAAACAGAATAGAGGAGTTTTACGGCAGGTTTGCCACGGTAATAGAATTTGGCCTCAGACTGGCCTTAAGTTTCCTGACGCTGCTTGCTGTAAGGGGCAATCTGGGATATAACACATTGCTTTCACAGCTTTGGTTTATCATGGCATTTTCAGTAGTCTGTGCCTTTATAAAGATCAGGGCACTGCCGATAATACTGGGTGCATACACTGCCATGCAGACAGCGTCATTGTCACTTGGTGTGGGAGTTACGTGTTTTCTCGTCATGCTGATACTGTATCTGCTGACGTTCAGACTGGATTCAAAATATGGGTATGCTCTGTTGGCAATGGTACTTTTTTACATAGTCAAGATACCGTTGGCAATCCCGTTGGTCCTTGCAGTAGTGGCTCCGGTCAGTTCGGTGATCACAGTGATCGGAGGAAACGTGATATATTACATGCTGCATTATATCAGCGTGAACAGCGCGGTGCTTACCGGATATTCCCAAAGCGGAGAGATAACCGTAGCCTCAGTTTTTATAAACGGATTGCTGACATATAAGGAATTCGTATATCAGCTGCTTATTATCACGTTGGTATTTCTGGTCATGGGCATAGTCCGCAGGATCAACATGAATCATGCAAATAACATGACAATGGCAATCGGGGCAGGCGCATATCTGATCCTGGCCCTCATTACAAATGTCATTCTTGGCATGCTGACATTTTCAAAACTGAGGATACTGATCCTTGGGACGCTGGGCGCATTGATAATCGCACTTATATTGGGGAACATACTGCTTCCTCTTGATTTCAGCAAAGCGGAAAATCTGGAATTTGAAGATGATGAATATCATTATTATGTAAGGGCTGTGCCAAAGATTGCACTGGACAGAGAAAAAGTTCATGTGACCAGAATAAACAGCAGAAAACAGGCAACAGGTAAAAAAGAAAACACCGAAGTGAAAGGATGAACCGAAATTGAGCAGTTTGTGGCATACCTTAGTTACATATTTTCGCCAGTACTTCTCCATATCGTCGATCACAGTCACCGACATCATAGAGATGTTGATAATTGCGTTCTTGTTCTACAAGATAATGGTGTGGTTCAAGAAGACCAGGGCGTGGTCCCTTTTTAAGGGTATCATAATACTTCTGGTGATCGTGCTTCTGGCGGCGGTGCTGCAGTTTAATACTATTTTGTGGATAGCCAGCAAGACACTGAGTGTGGGACTGATCGGGATCATTGTCATATTCCAGCCGGAACTGAGAAGAGCTCTGGAACAGCTGGGTAAAGGCAAGTTTTTCCGTAATATTCTGGGACTCAATAAGGACGAGATGCGTATTACTGATAAGAATATTGATGAGATCGTTGACGCAGTCAGGGTAATGTCAGAAGCTCACACCGGTGCACTGATATGCCTTGAAAAAGATATCGCACTCGGGGAGTATGAAAATACCGGAATCAGGGTTGACAGCGAGATATCAAAGCAGCTGATCATAAATATTTTTGAAAATAAAACGCCGCTCCACGATGGCGCAATAATAATAAGAAATGACAGAATAATTGCAGCAACTTGTTATCTTCCGATGTCAGAGAATCTGACTCTTAATAAGCAGTATGGAACAAGACACAGGGCAGCACTGGGATTAAGTGAAGTGACTGATGCACTGACTGTTGTCGTGTCTGAAGAGACGGGAGATGTTTCCATCGCTTCGCAGGGAGAGCTTCAGGAAAAACTCAGCTTCACGGATCTGAAGAACCGGCTTTTGCAGTACCAGAAGTCACAGGTGACACCGGGACTTATTTCCAGAATAAAGAAAGGAGCCGATGCAGATGAAGTTTAAACAGCTGTTTCAAAAATGGGTCCTTAATAATCTGAAGTATAAGATAATGGCCGTTGTGTTCGCTTTCGTGTTGTGGCTGGTGATAGTAAATATCCAGGATCCGGAAAAGAACAGGACAATATATAATATCCCGGTTACCATTGAAAATGCAGATGCCCTTGCGGATGTTGACAGGGTTTATTCCGTGGCGTCAGGGGATACGGTTACAGTAGTAGTCACAGGAAAAAAGAGCATAGTAGACAATCTTTCGGCAAGCGACTTTTACGCTTCTGCCAATTTTGAAGAGTTGTCGGTTACAAATGCGGTTCCGATAAAGGTAGCCTTAACGGGAAGCAAGGCGGTATACGCCAATGATGTAACAATAACGCCGCAGACAACCAGCATGATACTGACGCTGGATGATATTGTCAGCAAGTCAATTCCTGTGGAGATCAAATATGTGGGAACACTTCCTGAGGATGAGGTCATAGATTCGGAAGTCGTTGATCCTGAGGAAATAATAATTACTGCCCCGAAGCAGACGCTTGAGACTATTCTTAAGATTGAAGCCACAGTTAATGTGGATGATATTTATGACGGCGCAAAACTCAGGGCTACCCCTATAGTGCAGGACTATGCCGGAAATACAGTGGAAATGGAAGGTGACATATCATCTAACTGCAGTGAGGTAACGGTGGAATTCGGCGTAAGCAAGCTGAAGAAGATTGAACTGAGAGTGGCAAGCAGCGGTGTGCCGGCTAAGGGGTACGAAGTTGAAAATGTGACTACCTCCTTTGATACGATTGTCGTAAAGGGAAGTGAGGAAGCTTTAGCTGATCTGGAATACATAAGGATTCCAAGTTCAAGGCTTTCAGTTACGGATGCGGATGAAGATGTAGAGGTCAAGGTGGACGTAACGGAGTATCTGCCTGATGGAGTGGAAATCTATGATGATAATATCAATGTTGTCATAACAGCCAGAATTGTGGAAAAGGAAACAGAGACCACAACGACAAGAGCAACTGAAGCCACAAGTACTGAAACCACAGGAACTGAGACGACAGGCAGCGGGACAACAGAGTACACGACCACGGCGGAAACCCAAACAACGCAGACTGAGACAGAGACAACGTCGGCTGAAGAAAGCGCTGAGGACAGCACTGAAGAAACAACTGAAAAGGAATCCTGAACAGGGAATGTTTGATAGAAATAATCAATAAAAAGTTATTAAAAACAGGAGAAAAATCATGAAGGTATTGGTAACTGGCGGAACAGGTTTTATAGGAAGCCATACTGTTGTTGAACTGATGACGGCAGGCCACGAAGTAGTTGTTGTAGACAATCTGGTAAATTCATCGGTTGAGTCATTAAACCGGGTTGAAAAGATAATGGGCTCACGCCCTGTATTTTATGAAGGTGACATAAGGGATGAAGCGTTTCTGAAGGATGTATTCACAAAGGAAGCCCCACAGGCAGTGATTCATTTTGCAGGACTTAAGGCTGTAGGTGAATCAACCCAGAAACCGCTCCTCTACTATGATAACAATCTGGCAGGAACAATAACATTGCTGAATGTCATGAATGGGTGCGGGTGTAAGAATATAATCTTCTCTTCATCTGCAACAGTTTACGGCAAACCTGAAAGCGTGCCTATCAGGGAAGATTCGAAGGTGGGCGGAGTAACAAACCCATACGGAAGATCAAAACTGATCATTGAGGAGATGCTGACGGATATTTATGCGGCAGATAAAGAATGGAACATTATACTGTTGAGATATTTTAATCCGATCGGAGCCCATAAGAGCGGTCTGATGGGTGAGGACCCGGATGGAATTCCTAACAATCTGCTTCCATATATATCAAAGGTTGCTGTAGGACAGCTTGACCATGTTAATGTATTTGGAAATGATTATGATACAAAGGACGGTACAGGCGTAAGGGATTATATACATGTCGTAGACCTGGCGTACGGACATGTTAAAGCATTAGATAAGGTAATGACAAATCCGGGACTTAAGGTTTATAACCTGGGAACAGGAAACGGTTACAGTGTACTTGAGATGATTGCGGCATTTTCGAAAGCCTGCGGCAGGGAAGTGCCTTATGTGATCGGGCCGAGACGTCCGGGAGACATTGACGTGTGCTATGCCGATCCTACACTTGCCCGGGAAGAGCTGGGCTGGGAGGCTAAACGCGGAATAGAAGAAATGTGTGAGGACGCCTGGAGATGGCAGAGTCAGAATCCGACAGGCTATGGTAAATAATGAAAAATAAAGACCAATATAAGAGGCTGACCGAATTTATTGAAGTAATGATATTGTTCATTCTCCATACGGCCATTTATCTTGTAATTTGGAAAACGTTATATGAAAACATGACACAGGCACCTCTTTTCAGGAGGGGAAACTGGGCGATAGTGGCATCCTACCCGCTGCTTTTGATGGTATTTGGAAAAGTCTTTGGGGCATTTAAGATGTCAAGCCGTAAGGTGGATGTTGTATTTTCCCACATAGGTACTGCGATTGTTGTAAATGCGCTGAGTTACTTCATAATAGTACTCGCAACCCGTGTTTACGTGCCGATATGGCCATTGGCTGTATTGTTCGGTGCAGAGATAATCCTGACGATCATATGGATATTGGTGGTAAAAAAAATAAATCTTTTTATTTTTCCGACCAGAAGGATGCTGCTGATCCACGGAGATTATTCATATAAGGACATTGTCCTGAACATGAACAGCAAAAGCGAACGCTACATGGTAAAGGAAACAATGAGTGCCTCGGAGGATCTGAATGTCATAAAGGCAAGGATTGATGGTTATGAGAGCATACTGATATCCGATATTCCGGCAGAGCGCAGAAATGACATAGTAAAGTACTGCTACAAGATTGGAAAGAGGGTATACATGCTTCCTAAGATCTCGGACATCATTGTAAGAAGCGGAAGTGATGTACATGTAGGGGATACACAGATATTTTTGCTGAAGAACTTTGGACTTTCTGCCGAACAGAAATTCTTTAAACGGATTTTTGATCTGATAGTATCCGGATTGATGATAGCACTCCTTAGCTGGGTAATGGTCATAGTAGCCATTTGCATATACTGCGAGGACAAGGGACCTGTATTTTATAAGCAGGAGAGGCTGACAAGAGATGCAAAGCCGTTTATGATTATCAAATTCAGAAGCATGCGGACGGATGCGGAAAAAATGGGTGCCCAGTTGTCTCAGAAGGACGACCCGAGAGTCACCAAAGTCGGTAAGATCCTTAGAGTTAGCCATCTTGACGAACTTCCTCAGCTGTTTAACGTTTTCAAGGGCGAAATGTCCATGGTTGGTCCTCGGCCTGAAAGACCTTCAATAATGAAAGAATATATGGAGAGTGTACCGGAATTCGGATACAGACTGAAGGTAAAGGGAGGCATTACGGGATATGCCCAGGTGTTCGGAAAGTACAACACAACTCCGTATAATAAGCTCAGATTGGATCTTATTTATATACAGAATTATTCATTGTGGCTGGATATCAAATGTTTCATTTCGACACTTAAGATAGTCTTTCGAAAGGAGACTTCCGAAGGTATTGATGCGGATCAGCTGACGGCCTTAAAAAAGTAATTGACTTATATCTGCCTCTATGATAAACTCATACGGCAAGAGCGAAAAAACTCTTTTTTTTGTGCTTTAAATTTTAAATTTATGCTCCGGACGCGGGGTCCCTCAGGCACAGAAAAATGCATTTTTAACCACAAAATAATTTATACAGGAGGGAATCTTTGTGAGAACAAGAATCACATTGGCATGTACAGAGTGCAAGCAGAGAAACTATAACACAACAAAAGACAAGAAGACTCATCCGGACAGAATGGAAACAATGAAGTATTGCAAGTTCTGTCGTAAGCATACACTGCATAAGGAGACAAAATAATCCATGTCTGAAACAGTTGATACCAAAAAAGAAAAGAAAAGCTTTTTTAAGAACGTTAAAATGGAGTTCCAGAAGATCGTCTGGCCTGATAAGAATTCTGCATTTCGTCAGGCTGTCCTTATCATCGTTGCGACGATCATCCTCGGAGTTATTATTAAGCTGTTAGATACCGGCATCCAGGCGCTTATCAGCCTGATAGCCTGATTAAAGGAGTAGGAATGGCTGAAGGAGCAAATTGGTATGTAATACATACCTATTCGGGATATGAGAATAAGGTCAAGACTAATCTGGAAAAGACAATCGAGAACAGAAATCTTCAGGATGTGATCCTCGAAGTGGCAATTCCTGTTCACGATGTTGTCGAGGTTAAGAACGGCGTCCGCAAACAGGTTCAGAAAAAGCAGTTTCCTGGATATGTTTTGGTTAACATGGTAATGAACGATGATACATGGTACATCGTCCGTAATACCAGAGGAGTTACCGGATTCGTAGGACCGTCAGGTCCGGGAATCAGACCGGTGCCTCTTACGGAGGAAGAACTTAAGCCTCTGATCGGAACAGGTGAACAGGTAATGGTTGCCTTTGAGATAGGAGACGTTGTTACTGTTGTCAGCAGCGTATGGGAAGGTACAGTCGGCAAGGTCATTGCTGTCAATGAAGGGAAGCAGACAGTTACCATCAAGGTTGACATGTTCGGACGTGAGACACCTGTTGACATCGGGTTTATTGATGTCAAGAAAATGTAATTATTATCATAAAATATGTAGATAGAGTGCAGAATGAGAATTCTGTCACGGGAAAGGAAGACTATCATGGCAAAGAAAATTGAGGGTTATATCAAGTTACAGATAGAAGCAGGTAAAGCAACTCCTGCACCACCTGTTGGTCCTGCTCTGGGTCAGCATGGTGTAAACATCGTACAGTTCACAAAGGAGTTCAATGCCAGAACACAGGATCAGCCGGGAATGATCATTCCTGTTGTTATCACTGTATACGCTGACAAGAGCTTTACATTCATTACAAAGACTCCACCTGCTGCAATCCTTATCAAGAAGGCATGCAAGATCGAGTCTGGTTCAGGCCAGCCTAACAAGAAGAAGGTTGCTACAATCTCTAAGGCTGATCTTCAGAAGATCGCTGAGACAAAGATGCCTGACCTTAATGCTGCAAGCCTTGAGGCTGCAATGAGCATGATCGCAGGAACATGCAGATCAATGGGTGTTACTGTAGAAGAGTAAGATATCTAAGGCCATTGGCTTTAAATATAAAAGTGGAAGGCTTAACGCCGTACCACGGTTAACATTTTATTAAGTGGAAGAGCTGGAAGCTCGCATCACCACAGGAGGTTAATTATGAAACATGGAAAGAAGTATGTAGAGAAGGCTGCTAATGTACAGCGCGGAAATCTCTACGATGTTGACGAGGCAATCGCACTTGTTAAGAAGAATGCAACAGCTAAGTTCAATGAGACAATCGAAGTTCACATCAGAACAGGCTGCGACGGACGTCATGCTGATCAGCAGATCAGAGGTGCTGTAGTTCTTCCTAACGGAACAGGTAAGGACGTAAGAGTTCTTGTTTTCGCTAAGGGCGAGAAGGAGAAAGAGGCTCAGGAAGCCGGAGCTGATTTTGTAGGAGCTGAGGAACTTATTCCTAAGATCCAGAACGAGAACTGGTTTGAGTATGATGTAATCGTTGCTACACCTGACATGATGGGTGTTGTCGGACGTCTTGGTAAGGTTCTCGGACCTAAGGGTCTCATGCCAAACCCTAAGGCCGGCACAGTAACAATGGATGTTGCTAAGGCTGTTAAGGAACTTAAAGCTGGTAAGATCGAGTACAGACTTGACAAGGCTAATATTGTACACGTTCCAGTAGGAAAGGCTGCATTCACAGAGGAAGCTCTGAAGGAGAACTTCCAGACTCTCATGGATGCCATCGTTAAGGCTAAGCCAGCTGCAGTTAAGGGAACATACCTTAAGAGCGTTACACTTACTTCTACAATGGGCCCTGGAATCAGACTCAATGCTCAGAAGATCGTTAACGGCTGATAAATTGCAGATTGTCGTTGACAATAAAGAATATATATGTTAGATTTTCAAAGGCCGAAGACCGTAGGTGCGAAAGCGTAACGTAGATCAACCTACCGAGGAGTAATGAAGAGTGTTTATTAGACCCTCTCTGTCTTTCAGGCGGAGAGGGTTTTATATGATCTTTCCTCATACGGCAGAAAATAAAAAATCTACAAAGGAGGAAAAAACATGGCAAAAGTTGAACTTAAACAGCCAATCGTTCAGGAAATTTCTGAGCACCTTAATGGCGCAGCAGCAGCTGTTGTAGTTGACTATCGTGGACTTACTGTTGAAGAGGACACAAAGCTTCGTAAAAATCTTCGCGAAGCTGGCGTTGTCTACAAAGTATACAAGAACACAATGATCAACTTCGCTATCAAGGACACAGAGTTCGAGGCACTGGCACCGACTCTTGAAGGACCAACTGCTATTGCAATCGCTAAAGATGATGCAACAGCACCTGCAAGAATTCTTAAAGCATTCGCTAAGGATGCACCGGCACTTGAGCTTAAAGGCGGCGTAGTTGAGGGAGCTTATTATGATGCAGCAGGCATCATGGCAGTAGCTGATATCCCAGGAAGAGATGTTCTTATCTCTAAACTCCTTGGAAGCCTGCAGAGCCCTATCGCAAATCTCGCCCGTGTACTTAATCAGATTGCTGAAAACGGTGGTGCAAGTGTAGCAGCACCTGCAGCTGAAGAAGCAGCACCTGCAGCGGAGGCAGAGGCTCCTGCTGCTGAAGAAGCAGCACCTGCAGCAGAGGTAGAGGCTCCGCAGCTGAAGAAGCACCAGCTGAGACACCGGCTGAGTAAAGAGTATCCGGTATCCCGGAAAAACG
>R11__coassemble_323_pt1 | contig 33464 bp, 29 predicted proteins | sample R11__metabat2_high_PE_009 | metagenome-assembled genome bin R11
ACTCGGGCACTTGCTTTGAAACGCTCGTTGATGCAAGTGCCCTCAGACAGTCCTCAGGAGGGGCTATTTATATGCTATTTCGCTAAGCACTTTCGGCTTATGTTTTCGTTGCAGCATATGATGTCATGGTGGCTGTGGCTGCGGCATACCATTAAAATAGTTTTGACATATCTGCGGATATGTTATAGTATTAGTATAACAATTAGAACTAGAGCCGACATTTATGCCGGCTTTTAATTTGTGAGGTATATCCATGCTTATAGAGATTGATTTTAACAGTGATGAAGCACTGTACGTCCAGCTCCGTAATCAGATAATCCTTGGAATCGCCACCGGGCAGCTTCCGGATGGAGAGTCACTGCCGTCGGTCAGAAATCTGGCTGAAACGATTGGCATCAATATGCACACCGTAAACAAGGCTTATGCCACATTGAAGGCTGACGGTTTTGTACGTGTGGACAGGCGCAGGGGTGTTGTTGTCTGCGTAGATGTTAACAAGATGCAGAATATTGAAATTTTGAAAGGTTACCTAAGACCGATTGCAGCGGCGGCCATGGCCAAGGGCATCTCGAAGGAAGAGGCTATGCAGACCATGGCCGACGTTTATGACGAATTATTTTAAAGGAAACAGCAAATGAAGAAACCATTAACACAATTTGCGCAGGAGGCCATCACTTTGGCAGCAGAAGCTTCCGCGCAGCTTAAACATTCATATATAGGGACAGAACATATCCTTATCGGACTTTCGGATGTGGACGGTTCAATATCCCAAAAGATTCTGAACAGTCAGGGAATTAACGGAGCGGCTATAATGTCGCTAATCCAGAAAACATTTGAAACCTCTGCCCAGACCCAGATCAGTGAAGGTGCAGGCATGACTCCAAGGGCAACCCAGCTCATGGAAGATGCGGCAATGGAGGCGGAAAGATTCCAGTCATCTACCATTGGAACAGAGCACATGCTGCTGGCAATAGTAAAACAACAGGACAGTTCTGCAGCCAGACTTCTTATGGGAATGGGAGTTAACAGACAGAAACTGTTTGCAGAAATTCTGGTTACCATGGGTGAGGATCCAAGAAAATATAAAGAAGAATTTGTACCGGACAGAAACGATCGGAAAAATTCAGACGGGCTGCTGAAGGATTTTTCAACTGACCTTTGTGAAGAAGCAAGACTTGGAAAGCTCGATCCGATAATCGGAAGAGACGATGAAATAGCACGCATAGTCCAGATATTAAGCCGCAGGACGAAGAACAATCCTTGCCTTGTGGGAGAACCTGGAATAGGAAAGACCGCTATTGTGGAAGCTTTGGCACAGCGAATAGTGAACGGTGAGATAGGCGGACCTCTGGCAGTTAAGAGGGTGCTTTCATTGGACCTCCCTGCAATGGTTGCAGGAACTAAGTTCAGAGGAGAGTTTGAGGAGAGAATCAAGAATGTCATCAAGGAAGTAAAGGAAGATGGCAATATAATCCTGTTCATGGACGAAATTCATACCATGATCGGCGCCGGCGGCAGCGAGGGATCGATTGATGCGGCAAACATACTGAAGCCTGCTCTTTCAAGAGGAGAAATCACCATCATCGGTGCCACAACCCTTGATGAGTACAGAAAGCATTTTGAAAAGGATGCGGCTTTGGCCAGAAGGTTCCAGCCGGTAAATGTAGAACAGCCTACAAATGAGGAGTCAATCGAGATTCTTAAAGGCCTGCGCAGCCGTTTTGAAGAACATCATAATGTGGAGATTACCGATGGCGCCATTGAAAGTGCGGTAAATCTGTCAGTCAGATATATTAACGACAGATTCCTTCCTGATAAAGCCATTGACCTGATAGACGAGGCAGCTTCAAGGGTTAAGCTGGATTCGTACCTGATCTCGCCAAAACACCGGGATCTTGAAAAAGAAATCCGTCTGAAAGAGGATAAACTTGCCGCATGTCTTAAAAAAGGCATAATGTCTGATGCTCATGCACTTAAGGTGGACATAGATCTTTTAAGGAGCAAATGCGAAGAAGAAAAGCTTAAGGCAAGCAGAAAAAAGAATGGATCGGGACTTAAGGTTACTGAGGATGATGTGGCTGATGTTGTAGCAAAATGGACGCGCATTCCTGTGAAAAAACTGGCCCAGGAAGAAGGTGCAAAGCTGCAGACCCTGGAAAAGACTCTCCACAAGAGAGTCATCGCCCAGGATGAGGCAGTAGTTGCAGTATCCAAGGCTATTCGCCGCGGACGTGTGGGCCTCAAGGACCCTAATAAGCCGATTGGATCATTTCTGTTCCTCGGACCTACGGGCGTAGGTAAGACTGAGCTGAGCAAAGCCTTAGCTGAGGCACTTTTTGGAACGGAAGATGCCATCATCAGAGTTGACATGAGTGAATACATGGAAAAGCACAGTGTGTCAAAGCTGATCGGATCGCCTCCGGGATATGTGGGATATGATGACGGCGGCCAGCTCTCCGAACAGGTCAGAAGACATCCATATTCGATCATACTTTTTGATGAGATTGAAAAGGCCCATCCTGATGTATTTAACGTGCTTCTTCAGGTACTTGACGATGGTAGGATCACAGATTCACACGGCAGGGTAACTGACTTCAAGAACACCATCATCATCATGACCAGCAATGCCGGTGCCACCCGTATCATGGAGCCTAAGAATCTGGGATTTGCCACGGATAAGAGTGAACGTCATGATCATGATGTTATGAAATCGGCAGTTCTCGATGAACTGAAAGTTATTTTTAAGCCTGAATTTCTTAACAGGATTGACGAGACAATTGTATTTGCATCCCTGACAAAAGACAATATGAAGGATATCATCAACATCCTTTTTGCACAGTTGGCAAAGCGGGCTAAAGATCAGATGAACATTACACTGACTTTGTCGGACAAGGCAAAGACTGTGCTGGTGGACAAGGGTTACGACCCTCGTTACGGCGCCCGTGCACTGAAGAGAAAGGTGCAGTCTGAGATTGAGGACCGCATGGCGGAAGCCATACTGGACGGAAAGATCAAGCCTGGGGATAAGGTCAGCATTGTGGCTGCAAAGACTTCTGGAAAGAAAGATAATGCTGCAAATGGAAAAACCGATGAGGCAGCTAAATATGCGGACAAAAACAAAACTGCAGTTGATCAGCCTTTAATAGAATTTAAAGTCAGATAGGGATTAAAGCAGACACATGTTGGCTTTAGCGACTGAAATCCTGATAAAATCTATGAAAATCCCTGAAAAATATTAAGATTTCAGTCCCGCAAAAATAAGTGAAAAACAAAACTCTAAGGAAATATTATGGCGAAAGCAAAAGATACATCATTTTTTTGCAAAGAATGCGGCTTTGAAAGCCCGAAGTGGAGTGGCCAGTGTCCTTCATGTGGTGAGTGGAACACAATGGTTGAAGCTCCGTCCCAGACAGCGGTAAAGGCGGCGGTTAAAAAGCCGGCGGCCCTTGGCGGCATTGCAGGCATAGGGGTATTGTCGGCTCTTAGTGACAAGCACCCAAGCATGATGAGCGAAATAGAAGCCATTCAGAATGAGCGTATGGCTACCGGGATTGCCGAATTTGACAGAGTGCTGGGAGGCGGCATCATCAAAGGCTCCCTGGTGCTGGTGGGTGGAGATCCGGGGATAGGAAAGAGTACCATCCTGACTCAGGTCTGCAAAGCCTTAAGCGACCAGGCAATAGATGTACTCTATATTTCCGGAGAAGAGAGTCTGCAGCAGATAAAGCTGAGAGCGGACCGACTGGGCACATTTACCGAGCATATGAAGCTTTTTTGCGAAACAGATCTGGATGTTATTGATTCTGTTATTGCGGAAAATGCTCCGCAGGTCTGTATCATAGACTCCATTCAGACCATGTACAGACCGGACGTGGCGGGAGCTCCCGGCAGCGTGGGGCAGGTAAGGGAAAGCACAAATATGCTCCTGCAGCTTGCTAAGGGTTTGGGCATAGCCATATTTGTGGTGGGCCATGTAACAAAAGAAGGCGTGGTAGCAGGCCCGAGAATGCTGGAACATATGGTGGATACAGTTCTTTATTTTGAAGGAGACCCTCAAAGCACCTACAGAATCCTCAGGGGCGTAAAAAACAGGTTCGGCTCCACTAACGAGATCGGTGTGTTTGAGATGATGAGCGATGGCCTGAAGGAGGTAAAGAATCCTTCGGAATATCTGCTCCTTGGAAGACCGAAAGATGTATCCGGATCCATTGTTTCCTGCTCGATAGAGGGCACCCGTCAGATACTGGTGGAGATTCAGGCACTGGTGGCAAAAACAGCATTTGGAAACCCAAGGCGCAGCGCCACCGGTATAGATTACAACAGATTGAACCTGCTGATAGCTGTTCTGGAAAAAAGAATGGGTCTTCATATGTCTGAGTGCGATGTATATGTCAATGTGGTCGGCGGCATGAAGGTGAACGAGACAGCCCTGGACCTGGCAGTGATCATTGCCATGGCGTCAGGCACATTAGATTTCGTGGTGCCGCAAGGCATGATAGCCATCGGAGAGGTAGGACTTTCCGGCGAAGTAAGAAATGTCAGCCAGATAGAAGCCCGTATAAATGAGGCAGCCAAGATGGGCTTCGATACCTGCATAGTGCCGAAGGCATCTCTTAAAAATATCAAGAAAGCTCCGGATGTAAAGATAATCGGAGTAGATAACGTAAAAGATGCCATACTGCAGGCGAAGATAAAATAATTAAATCATACCTAAAAGCGAGGGCGTGTGAAAAAAACATTTTCACATGCCCTTTTTAGTTAACTGCCTTGATATAATACTATCCAAATTGGATATAAAAATAAAATTGATATCCAATTTGGATAGCAGAGTGAAAGCTTTCAGGGGAACAAAAAATGAAGCATTCAATTAAAAATATATGGAAAATCCTGCATAAATGCTGTAATATATTAATTTGTATTGTTATGTGAATTTTACAGAAAAAATGGACAAAAAAAATGCCCCGTTTAAGGGCATAAGAGCAGGGGAAGAGAGATTCGAACTCCCGTGAACGGTTTTGGAGACCGTCATACTACCACTGTATGATTCCCCTGAGCACTTTGATGTTTATATCACATATCACGAAGCAATGTCAAGCAAAATAATAAAAAGCTGATCATATAACATGAACGGAAATAATAAATTTGAAGAAGACAAATTAGATGGAAAACGAAGTACAGGAAATTACAAGTCGTAAAAGTGAAGAAAATATCAGTAATGAGAACCTTAAAAGGCTGAACGAGCCGGAGGCTCCAAAGAATCCTGAAGAACTATATGCAAAGCTGATTGCAATGATCAGGGAGACCAGACCAACTGATGACTATGGCATAATAGAGCGGGCATACAAACTGGCAAGGGATGCACATAAGGATCAGAAAAGAAAATCCGGGGAGCCTTATATCATTCACCCTATCGAAGTGGCCATGATACTGGTGGACCTGGGAATGGACCTGGAGACAGTTGCGGCCGGAATCCTTCATGATGTGGTTGAGGATACAGATATCACACTGGATGAATTGAGGGAGATGTTTGGAGACGACCTGGCCGAGTTGGTGGACGGAGTCACCAAACTGACCCAGATCAAATACACATCGGATAAGGTGGAGATCCAGGCAGAGAATCTGAGAAAAATGCTTCTGGCCATGGCCAAGGACATAAGAGTAATTATCATCAAGCTTTCCGATAGGCTTCATAACATGCGTACGCTGCAGTACATGACCAGGGCAAAGCAGCTTGAAAAAGCAAAGGAAACAATGGAGATATATTCTCCTATTGCGCGGAGGCTTGGTATTTCCAAACTGAAGACAGAACTGGACGATCTGGCGTTTAAATATACAGATCCTGACAATTATTACAGCCTGGTAGAAGGCCTGGCTCTTAGAAAAGCCACAACAGATGATTTCATTAATGAGATGCTGGAAATCGTCCGACACCAGATGGACGAAGCTGAGATAAAGTGTGATGTGGAAGGCCGTGTAAAGCATATTTTCAGCATTTACAAGAAGATGGTCAACCAAAACAAGAGTCTGGATCAGATTTATGATCTTTTCGCCGTACGTATAATTGTGGATACGGTAAAGGACTGTTATGCGGCTCTGGGAATACTGCATGAAGAGTACAAGCCGATCCCTGGCAGATTCAAGGATTACATTGCCATGCCCAAGGCAAATATGTACCAGTCTCTGCACACTACTTTGATCAGCCATACCGGTCAGCCTTTTGAAGTACAGATCAGAACTCATGAAATGCATGCCACAGCAGAGTACGGTATCGCAGCCCACTGGAAATACAAAGAGGGCAAAGATGTCAATGACAAGACCATTAAGCCAAGCGAGGAAGAAAAACTCAGTTGGCTCCGCCAGATACTTGACTGGCAGCAGGAAATGTCAGACAATCAAGAGTTCATGTCAGCACTTAAGAGTGATCTGGACCTGTTTTCTGATGACGTATTCTGCTTCACTCCGCAGGGCGATGTAAAGAACCTGCCGGCTGGCTCCACACCTATCGACTTCGCCTACAGCATTCACTCTGCAGTAGGAAACCGGATGATAGGTGCCAGAGTAAATGAAAAGATAGTAAACATTGATTATCAGCTTCAGAACGGTGACCGTGTTGAGATCATAACGTCCCAGAATTCTAAAGGTCCTTCAATGGACTGGCTGAACATAGTAAAGAGCTCCCAGGCCAGGTCTAAGATTAACCAATGGTTCAGAACGGCAAATAAGGAAGACAACATTGCCAAGGGAAAGGACATGGTGGATAAATACCTGAAGGCTAAGGGTATTAATGAGCCTGGAATGTTTGCTCCTGAGTATGTGCAGGCGGTGCTTTCAAAGTACAGCTGCAAGGACTGGGATTCGGTGCTGGCAGCTGTAGGACACGGAGGACTTAAGGAAGGCCAGGTTATCAATCGTCTCTTCGAGGAATATAAAAAGAAAAACAAGAAGAATGAGATGACGGATGAAGATGTCCTTAAGTCTGCTGAAACTCACTCGGAAAACGGCGGAAAGAGCGGCGGAAACGGCATTGTAGTGAGGGGAATTCATGATGTCGCAGTAAGATTCGCGAAATGCTGCAGTCCTGTGCCGGGAGATGATATTGTGGGATTTGTGACCAGAGGCAGAGGAGTGACTATCCACAGGACAGACTGTGATAATATTGTCATCCTGCCGTCAATAGAAAGAGCACGCCTGATCGAGGCTCAGTGGGATAAGCCGCAGTCAGCATTTAAAAATGAAAAATATGCTGTCGAGATCCGTGTATTCGGAACAAACCGCGTAGGAATGTTAGTTGACATATCAAGAATCATGTCCGAGCTTGACATGAACATGACAAATATTAATGCCAGAACAAACAAGAAAAACGAGGCAACCATCGATATTGGATTTGAAATATCATCCAGAAATGAACTTGAAAAGATTATCGATAAGCTTCGCCAGGTAAACGGTGTTATTGACGTAACGAGAACAAAGGGCTAAACTCAATAAGCTAAAGAGTTTTAAATAAACATTAAGGAAAAGTTATGGGTAAAGTAAATATCAATTGCGCAAGAGTCGGAATGATTGGTACAAACTGTTATCTGGTATATGATGAGGATATAAAAGAAACGGTCATAATCGATCCAGGCGACAACGCAGCATTTCTTGCAAACAGTATAGATAACATGGGCCTTAAGCCGGTGGCAATCTTTCTGACGCATGCTCATTTTGATCATATTGGAGGCGTGCCGGAACTGAGAGAAAAGTATGACCTTCCAATCTATGTAAATAAGCTTGATGTTGATATGCTGGCAAAACCGGCACTTAACATGGGAACAACGTCAGTTGTACTCACCGGTAAAGATGTGCAGCTTGAAGGTGGAGAAAAGATAACAGTTGGCGGCATGGATTTTGAAGTCATAGCCACACCTGGCCATACACCGGGCGGTACATGTTTTTACATGGAATCAGAGAATGTGCTTTTCGCCGGAGATACAATGTTCAGATTCTCATGGGGAAGAACGGATTTTCCGGGCGGATCGGAAAAAGCCCTGATGGAGTCAATACGTACAAAACTCCTTCCGCTTCCTGAAGAGACAGTAGTCTATCCGGGGCATGAAGGTGCCACAAGCATTAAAAATGAGAGAATAACACACGATTATCAGGCGTGAGAAAAAATGGCGCTTGTAAATAAATGAAAACTGAGGATGCTTTGCAGCCTCAGCCGGAAATATTGGAGGAATAGAAATGATAACACAGGCCCCAAGAGGAACCGCTGACTGGTACGGCGACGAAATGGCCAAGAGAGAAGTAATCGAGCAGATCTGTAAAGAAACAGCCGACCTCTACAATATCAAACAGATAATGACACCTGTTTTCGAGCATACGGTGCTTTTCCAGAGAGGTGTGGGAGAGACTACAGACGTTGTCCAGAAGGAAATGTATACCTTCGAAGATAAGGGAGGCAGATCCATCACACTGAAGCCTGAAGGCACAGCCGGAGTAATCCGCGCCTACCTTGAGCACAGCATGTATGCAGAAAGCGGAGTGACAAAGGTATTTTACATTACACCGGCATTCAGATATGAAAAGCCGCAGAGCGGAAGACTTCGTCAGCACCACCAGTTCGGCGTGGAGATGATAGGTTCAAAGTCACCTATGATCGAGGCAGAACTGATCAGCCTGGTCAGCTCCATCATCGAAAAGCTGGGTCTTAAGGACATCGAGGTGCACATTAACTCCATCGGCTGCCCAACATGCCGTAAGGAGTACAACGCGGCCCTCCTTGAGTATCTCAATCAGCATAAAGATAATCTGTGCCAGACATGCCGTGACAGAATGGAGAAGAATCCGCTTCGTGTCATAGACTGCAAGGTGCCTGAGTGCAAGGAAATCGTGGCAGATGCCCCAAGAACAGTTGACTACCTCTGCGAAGAGTGCAAAAATCACTTTGAAGAGCTCCAGAGCATCCTGAACGGTATAGGTATCAATTACAGCATCGATACCGGAATTGTCCGTGGTCTGGACTACTATACAAAGACGGTATTTGAGTTTGTAAATAAAGAAGGCTTCACCCTATGCGGCGGCGGCCGTTACGACAATCTGGTTCATGAAATCGACGGCAAGCAGGACATCCCTTCAGCCGGATTCGGTATGGGTCTTGAAAGAGTTATCTACTTCCTTCAGCTTCAGGGAGTTGAAATGCCGGGAGTTATTCCGCCGCAGCTTTATGTGGGCATCATGGGCGATGTAAAGGTAGAGGCATACAAGCTGATCACATCACTTCGTGCAGCAGGAATCTCAGTAGAGACTGATTATCTTGACAAGAGTGTAAAGGCCCAAATGAAATACGCAAACAAGATCGGTGCTAAGTACGTAGTCATCATCGGCGAGGACGAGCTGAGCAGCGGCAAAGTAAACGTCAAGAACATGGCAGATGGCAGCCAGGTTGAGTGTGTCATCAGCGATATTGCTTCAGTAATTAAATAAATTTGCAGCGCACAGATTGTTTGGAAAATCTGTTCAGCAAAAACCTCCGCAACGGACCGAAGAAGCCTCGAGCTAAGTTTTTCTAACCCGCTCGCACAAGCAGGCTCGCGTCCAAGAAAAACTAACCTTGAGTCTAGTTCGGATCCTAAAAGCGCTCCGTTTGTTGTTTTTGCCAAACAGATTTTCGAGAACAAAGTGTGCGCTGCAGATCAAGTAAATAGTAAAGGAAAAAGTGAAATGGCAGAGTCAATGTCAGGCTTCGTAAGAAGCCACAGATGTGGGGAAGTTAGCAATACCATGGTGGGCGAAAACGTCACACTGATGGGATGGGTAAATAAGAGAAGAAACCTGGGAAGCCTTATCTTCGTGGATTTAAGGGACCGTTCGGGTCTTATTCAGCTGGTATTCGATGAGGCAAACGTAGGAGCAGAAGGCTACGAAAAGGCAGGCTCGCTCAGGTCTGAGTATGTTATAGCAATACGCGGTCAGGTAGCAAAAAGAGAAGGCGCCGTAAACGAGAACCTTCAGACAGGAGATATCGAGATCAAGGTAATGGAACTGCGTATCCTTTCAGAGGCTCAGACACCTCCGTTCCCAATCGAGGAAGGTATCAATACAAAGGATGAGCTCCGCCTTCAGTACAGATACCTGGACCTTCGCCGCCCTGACCTTCAAAGAACCATCATGTTCAGATCTAAGGTAGCAAAGAGCATCAGAGACTTTATGTACAGTGAGGGCTTCCTTGAGATTGAAACGCCAATGCTGTGCAAGAGTACACCTGAGGGAGCAAGAGACTACCTGGTGCCAAGCCGTGTACATCAGGGCAATTTCTACGCACTTCCACAGTCACCACAGATTTACAAGCAGCTGCTGATGTGCTCAGGTTATGACCGCTACTTCCAGCTGGCAAGATGCTTCCGTGATGAAGATCTGCGTGCAGACAGACAGCCTGAATTTACCCAGGTTGACATGGAGTTTTCATTTGCAGATCAGAATGTGGTAATGGAACTGAATGAAAGACTTCTTGCTCACGTATGGAAAGAGTGCCTGGACTACGACATCCCGCTTCCGATTCCAAGAATGACATGGCAGGAGGCCATGGAACGTTACGGTTCAGACAAACCTGATACACGTTTCGGCATGGAACTTCAGAATATCACAGAAGTAGTTAAAGACTGCGGCTTCGGCGTGTTCAAGAGTGCCATCGAAAACGGCGGCTCAGTACGCTGCATCAATGCCAAAGGTCAGGTAGACATGCCTCGTAAGAAGATTGATGCTCTGGTTGAATATGTTAAAGGTCAGGGCGCAAAGGGTCTGGCATATCTGGGAATCAATGCAGACGGCACATACAAGAGTTCATTTGCCAAGTTCATGACAGAAGATGAGATCAAGGCCATCATTGAAGCAGTAGGCGCAGAAACAGGAGACCTCATGTTCTTCGCTGCTGATACAGACAAGACGGTATTTGCATCCCTCGGGGCCCTAAGACTCCATCTCGGCGACATGATGGGACTCATCGATAAGAGTAAGTTCAACTTCCTGTGGGTAACAGAGTTTCCGCTTCTTGAGTACAGCGACGAGCAGGAAAGATGGGTTGCAATGCACCATCCATTCACCATGCCTAACGAAGAGGATATCAAGTACCTTGAGACAGAACCGTGGAAGGCAAGAGCCAATGCTTATGATATCGTCCTTAACGGCGTTGAACTGGGCGGAGGTTCCGAGAGAATCTACAATCCTGAAATCCAGGAGAAGATGTTTGCAGCCATCGGCTTCGAAAAAGAAGCTGCTTACGAAAGATTCGGCTTTCTGTTGGATGCATTCAAGTACGGAGTTCCGCCTCACGCAGGACTGGCTTACGGCCTTGACCGTGTAGTCATGCTGATGACAGGCGCACCATCAATCCGTGACGTTATCGCCTTCCCTAAGGTTAAAGACGCATCCTGCCTGATGACAGGCGCACCGGGCGAGGTTGACGCTAAGCAGCTCGAAGAACTGGCTCTGACCATCAATATCGCACAGGAGAATCTGACAGAATAAATTACAGACCGGCTGTGAAGGGCGGGTAATATCGGGAACTTTCCTGACAAACCAGTTACGCGGGCTTAGATTTCCTAAGACTGTAGGTCAGCCTCATTGGGCCGGAGCATTCGGAAAGATTTTCGATAAAATCTTTCCTCAGTTACTCCTAAGGCTTTTAAGGGCTAGATGCCATAAAGCCTTGCCCGGCTTCGGCTGACCTACAGCCAAATGAAATCTATCGCCTGCTTCACATGGTTTGGCAGAAAACTTTCCGGATATTTCGCCCTTCACAGCCGACATTGGAAAATATATGGCTAAATATACTATCGACAATATAGACGGCAGGGCTAAAGCTGCCACATTTGAGACGGTACATGGTGAGATAAAGACACCGGTATTCATGAATGTGGCGACGGTGGCGGCCATCAAGGGCGCAGTGTCTACCATGGACCTGAATGAGATCGGCACCCAGGTAATGCTGTGTAATACATATCATCTGCATGTAAGGACCGGCGATGAGACCATAAAGAAGCTGGGGGGACTGCATGAGTTTACCAACTGGCAGAAACCTATTCTGACTGATTCCGGCGGTTTCCAGGTATTCTCGCTTGCAGGCCTGCGGAAGATAAAGGAAGAGGGCGTTAATTTTGCCTCTCACATAGACGGACATAAGATATTTATGGGGCCTGAAGAAAGCATGCAGATACAGAGCCACCTGGGCAGTACCATAGCCATGGCTTTTGATGAGTGCCCTTCCAGCGTGGCAGAGAGAAAGTACGTGGAGCAAAGCGTTGCCAGGACAGAGAGGTGGCTGGTAAGAAGCAAGGCTGAACTTGACAGGCTGAACAGCCTGCCGGACACGGTAAATCCGGATCAGCTGCTTTTCGGCATAAATCAGGGCGCGTGCTTTGAGGATATACGCATAGCGGATGCGGATTATATCTCAAGCCTGGACCTGGACGGATATGCACTGGGCGGCCTGGCAGTAGGCGAGAGTCACGAACAGATGTATCATATCCTGGATGTGACGGTACCCCACTTGCCTCAGGATAAACCAACATACCTGATGGGCGTGGGAACGCCGGCCAATATCCTGGAGGGCATCGACAGGGGAGTGGACTTCTTTGACTGCGTTTATCCGACCAGAAACGGACGCCACGGACATGTCTACACCCACAAGGGCAAACTGAACATGATGAATGCCCAATACGAGTTTGATACTCACCCGTTGGATGAAGATTGCGACTGCCCGGTATGCAGAAATTACACCCGTGCCTATGTCAGACATCTTCTAAAGGCAAAAGAAATGCTGGGAATGAGGCTGTGCGTATTGCATAATCTTTATTTCTATAATAAAATGGTTGCTGACGCAAGATCTGCCATCCTGGAAAATAAATATCAGGATTATAAGCAAAAAATGCTTGATGGATTTGCACATAGTAATGTAAAATAGTTTAATCACCGTGGTATTGGGGAATGTAATCACGGGTTTAGGAGGAAAAATGAATATTATCAATAATCTTTTGTTATTTGGTTCCTGCCTTGGAACATCAACAACGACAACAACAACGGACAGTTCTTCGTCGGGAACATCTTGGTGGATAATTGTTATTTATATTGTAATCTTTGCTGCAATCATCTATTTCCTGATGATCAGACCTCAGAGAAAGGCTAAAAAGCAGCAGGAGAGTACAATGAACTCCCTTGAGCCGGGTGACAGCATCCTTACAACATCCGGATTCTACGGAACAGTAGTAGCTATCAACGGCGACACGATTATCGTTGAGTTCGGAAACAACAAGAACTGCCGTATTCCTATGAGCAAGCAGGCCATCTCCCAGATTGAGAAGGCTAATGCCGGCGTCCAGGCACAGGCAGCTACAGCAACAGAAAACAAGAAGAAGTTCTTCGGAAAAGGCAAGGCAGAGGCTCAGGAGGCTGCTCAGGCAGAGGCTGAGGCAGCTGCAGCACAGGTTGAAGCCAAGGCTGAGGCAGCAGTAGAAGAGGCTGCCAAGGTTGATGAGACACCTGCAGAGTAATCAGTAGTAAATACCGATTCCGGGGAAGCTTATGGAGCTTCCCCGGTTTTAGTTAGATAATTAAAATCATCATTTATAAGGAATAAGAGGTTTTTTAAAATGGCTAGAGTTTACAATTTCGCAGCTGGCCCTGCAACACTTCCAGAGTCAGTACTTAAAGAGGCAGCAGATGAGATGCTTGACTACCAGGGCGAGGGCCTTGGCGTCATGGAGATGTCTCACAGAAGCAAGACTTACGACAACATCATCAAGACAGCAGAGGCTGATCTTCGTGAACTCATGGGTATCCCTGACAACTACAAGGTTCTGTTCCTTCAGGGCGGAGCTTCACAGCAGTTTGCAATGATCCCAATGAACTTCATGAAAAACGGTGTTGCAGATTACATCGTAACAGGACAGTGGGCTAAAAAGGCTTTCCAGGAGGGTGGCCGTTTCGGTAAGGCTGTCAAGATTGCAACATCTGAGGATAAGACATTCTCTTATATCCCTGACTGCTCAGATCTTCCTATTGACGAGGATGCAGATTATGTTTACATCTGTCAGAACAATACAATCTATGGAACAAAGTTCCCTGTACTTCCAAACACAAAGGGTAAGGATCTGATCGCTGATCAGAGTTCAATGTTCCTTTCAGAGCCTGTTGACGTTTCAAGGTTTGGCATGATCTATGCCGGAGCTCAGAAGAACATTGGACCTGCAGGTGTGGTTGTTGCTATCATCAGAGAGGACCTGATCCCTGAAGAGACACCAATGCTGACACCTACAATGCTTCAGTACAAGACACACGCTGACAATGGCTCACTTTACAATACACCAAACGCATACGGTATCTACATCTGCGGTAAGGTATTCAAGTGGATCAAGGCCATGGGCGGTCTCGAGGCAATGAAGGCTCACAATGAGGAGAAGGCAGCCATCCTTTATAACTTCCTCGACCAGAGCGACATGTTCAAGGGTACAGTTGAGGCAGCAAGCCGTTCTCTCATGAATGTACCTTTTGTAACAGGAGATGATGACCTGAACGCTAAGTTCATTGCTGAGGCTACAAAGGCCGGCTTCGTACAGCTGAAAGGCCACAGAACAGTAGGCGGAATGAGAGCTTCCATCTACAACGCAATGCCTACAGAAGGCGTAGTAAAGCTTGTTGAGTTCATGAAAGCATTTGAACTTGCAAATAAATAAGAAACATGGTGCATAAGTCCTGCAAAACGCAGGTAAAGGGGAGGAGCAATTATGTTCGCATATAAATGTTTAAATCCTATTGCTGCAGTTGGTCTGAATAATTTCAGCTCAGATTACAGCAAGGTAGAGGAAAATGAGGCAGCTGATGCCATCCTGGTAAGAAGCGCAAAGATGCATGAGATGGAATTCGAGCCTGAACTCAAGTGTATCGCAAGAGCGGGTGCTGGAGTTAATAATATCCCTCTTGATAAATGTGCAGAGCAGGGAATCGTTGTATTTAACACACCGGGTGCAAACGCAAACGGCGTTAAGGAACTTTTCGTATTCGCAGCCATTGCCAGCCTTCGTGACGTCATCGGCGGCATCAACTGGACAAAGAGCGAGGCAGGGAATCCTGATATCGCAGCCCTTACAGAAAAAGAAAAGAAAAAGTTCGTCGGCCACGAACTGATGGGTAAGACTCTGGGCGTTATCGGTCTCGGTGCCATTGGTGCAAAGGTTGCCAATGTAGCCATCGACCTGGGAATGAAGGTTGTAGGCTTCGATGCATTCCTTAACGACAACATGAGAGCAGCCCTTAATCCACTGGTTCAGATTGCCGGCTCTAATGAAGAGGTAGTGGCAGCTTCTGACATGATCACACTGCATGTTCCTGCACTTCCAAGCACAGTAGGCATGATCAATACAGAAATGCTCAGCCACGCGAACGATGGTCTCATCGTCATCAACCTGGCCCGCGACACCCTGGTTGACACAGCTTCAATGAAGGCAGCACTGGAAAGCGGAAAGGTTGCAAAGTACTTCTGTGATTTCCCAACAGGAGAGGCTTCGGATCTTCCAAATACCATCTTCTCTCCGCACCTTGGAGCATCTACGGAAGAGAGCGAAGACAATTGTGCAGTAATGGCAGTTCAGGAAGTTGTTGATTTCCTGGAAAACGGAAATATCAGAAATTCTGTTAACTACCCTGCAGTAAGCCTGGGCGCAAAGACAGGCGCAAGAATTGCTGTATGCCACAAGGCAACAGTAGATGCAGCTGATATCATTGATGTTCTTAAGGGCAGAGGCAAGACTGTCAGCGGCTTCGCAAGCAAGGTAAGAGGTGACTTTGCTTACACACTGATCGACGCAGCAGACACATGTCCTATGTGCGCAAAGGCTGTTGAGGAGCTGGACGGCGTCCTCAAGGCAAGATCAATCAAGTAATCAAACACAATGAATTAAGCGGGTCTGGGTTAGCCCAGACCCGTTTTTGTTAGGAGAAAAATGAAAGTCAGACCATTTAAGGCAGTCCGCCCTACTGCGGACAAGGTAGAGAAGGTATCCAGTCTTCCATATGACGTATATTCAGAGCAGGAAGCCCGCGATATCGTGGCAGCAAATCCTGATTCGTTCCTGAAGATAGTAAGACCTGAGACAGTATTTCCTGAGGGCACGGATGCTTCGTCAAATGAAGTATACCTGAAGGCAAAGGCAATGATAGAAGAAGCAATAGAGAGCGGAGCCATGGAGGCTGATGAAAAGCCTTGCTTTTATATCTACCGCCAGATAATGAATGGACGCGCGCAGACAGGTCTGGTAGCCTGTTTTGCAGTAGATGACTATAATAACGGTCTGATAAAGAAGCATGAGTTTACCCGTGCCGACAAGGAAGATGACCGCACCAGGCATATTGATATCACCTGCGCTCAGACGGGCCTGATATTTTTGGCGTACAGGGAATGCGAGGCTGCCATGAACATTATTGCCTCCCATACATCAAAGACTCCGGTTTACGACTTTACCTCCATTGACGGTATCAAACAGATGGTATGGGTTGTAGATGAAGAGTCAGAGGTGGCAGCCATTGCCGCAGCTTTTGAAAGCATCGAATGCATGTACATTGCAGACGGTCACCACAGGTCCGCATCTGCGGCATCTGTATGCAAAATGCGCCGCCAGGCAAATCCAAATTACACGGGAGAAGAGGAGTTTAACTATTTCATGGCGGTGGCATTTCCTGAAAACGAACTGCTGGTAATGCCATACTATAGAGTGGTTTCAGACCTTAACGGCCTGACAAACGAAGAGTTTGTAGAAAAACTTTCAAAGTGCTTTAACATCGAACGGAAAAATCTGTATGGCCATGAGCCAAAGAAACCTCATGAGGTAGCAATGTATCTGGACGGCATATGGTACAAGATGACTGCAAAACCTGAGATAATAAAGGACGACGCCATTGGAAGTCTTGACGTCAGCATGCTTCAGGAAAATGTCCTTGGACCGATCCTGGGCATAGATGATCCCCGTACATCAAAGCGTATTGACTTCATAGGCGGAATCCGTGGGCTTTCAGAACTTGAAAAGCGCTGCCGGGAAGATATGAAGGTTGCATTTGCAATGCATCATACCTCGTTAGAGCAGCTGATGCGTATCGCTGATGAGGGCAAAGTAATGCCGCCGAAATCAACATGGTTTGAGCCAAAATTACAAAGTGGCTTGTTCGTACATAGAATTTAAAACAAAGGCTGCAGCTTATATTTTTGTAAGTGCAGCCTTTTGTATGGCACAAAATTGACAAAAGTACTGAAAAATGAGAAAATAACATTGGAATTTTGTGCCGATTTGGCAATAATTAAACCGAAGCGAAATACGCTCCGGATAAATAGAAGTATTGACTAGGTTATGATAAAGAAAAATCAGTCTAAAATAAATTTTCTTAATGCTTTTCTGGATTTCATTCTGATCACAGTATCGGCGTTTGCAGCAATGACACTGAGATTCGAAGTCCTCAATGGCGTTGTTACTATTTCGTACACCAGCAGTACGTTTGCTTTGGGTACGATTCTCTACAGTATTCTGATGGTGGGAATGTACTACATTTCCGGCCTCTATGCACCCTTCAGATTCAAGAGGGTTGGCGTCGATTACCTTAAGATTGTGATATTGAACCTTTTCGGAACCTTGCTGGTTATGGCAATGTTCTATATTTTGCGTATTGCTGACATTTCAAGATGGGCATTGGCTTTGTTCTGGGGAATTTCCAGCATTCTTGTAATAGTTAAATATGTCATTGTCAGGGCAATAGTAAAAAAGTACCGTGCAAAGGGTTACAATCAAAAACATTTTGTCATTATTGGCAATGGAAAAATGGCGAAAAAGTTCATGGAAAATATTGAAGGTAATCCGCAGCTGGTAGTTACCATCGATGGGTATATCAGCGAGGTGCAGAAAGATGGGATGGGCTGTAACCTGGGCAGGTATGAAGACCTGGAAAAACTGCTGGAAGAACATGAATACGACGCTTTGATCATAGCATTGGAACCTCATGAATACAAATGGATGCAATACGTGCTTGCAATTGCAGCGAAAGAGGGTATACAGGTAGAGCTTATCCCGTTCTATAATGATGAATTTCCTGCTCAGCCAACCATAGAAAATGTCGGAAGTACCAAATTGATAAACATGAGGGCTACTCCCATGGACAATATCGGCTGGGCAATAGTTAAGAGGGGAATGGACATAGTTGGCTCATTGTTCCTGATAATTGTAACAAGCCCCTTAATGCTGGCAGTGGCCATCGGTGTTAAAGCAACAAGCCCGGGACCTGTATTTTTTAAGCAGGTGAGAGTCGGAAAAGATAAAAAACTGTTTACAATGCTAAAATTCCGCAGTATGCGTGTAGATACCTCCAATGACGGATGGACAACAGGAGCGGATGAGCGGAGAACAAAGTTCGGAAGCTTTATACGCAAATTTTCCCTGGATGAACTGCCGCAGTTTTTCAATGTATTCGTGGGAAATATGGGACTTGTTGGTCCGAGGCCGGAGCTTCCCAAATTTGTAAATGAATTTAAGGAAGAGGTTCCGAGATATCTTGTAAGACAGCATTGCCGCCCGGGTATTACCGGATGGGCCCAGATAAACGGCTACAGAGGTGATACATCCATTGCCAAGCGTGTGGAATATGACATCTGGTATATAGAAAACTGGTCGATCGGTCTTGATATCAGGATATTATTAAGAACCTTATTTGGCGGCTTTATGAATGAGGAAAAACTATGAACATAAAGATCATGGTTGCAGCCCATAAAAAATACAGAATGCCTGCAGATGACATGTACATGCCGCTCCACGTTGGGGCAGAAGGTAAATTAAACATGGCAGGTGAAACACTGAACCTGGGGTATCAAAAGGATAATACAGGAGATAATATCAGCTGCAAAAATGCCAATTATTGCGAACTTACAGGTCTTTACTGGGGATGGAAAAATCTGGATGCTGACTATATTGGGTTGGTCCATTACCGTAGGCATTTTGAAGGCTCAGGGAAGATGGGACAGATATTTTTCTCGGATGATCCGGCAAAGAATTCAGCAGAATTTCCAGAATCCTGTCAAATTGCCGAAGGTAAATGGAGACATATAATTTCCAGGGAGGAAACGGAAAAAATTCTGGAGAAAACACCGGTATTGCTTCCTCGAAAAAGAAATTATTACATAGAGACAAATTACAGTCAGTATGCCCATGCGCACCATGCCATAGATCTGGATACGGCAAGAGAAATAATTTCGGAAAAATATCCAGGGTATGTGGCGGCGTATGACAGACTGATGAGCCAGACGAAGGAACACCGCTTTAACATGTTTATAATGAGGCGGGACCTGATGGATGATTATTGCAGCTGGCTGTTTGACATATTGGAAGAACTGGAAAAAAGACTGGATATTTCGTCATACAGTCCAAATGACAGCAGGGTATTTGGATTTGTAAGTGAAAGGCTTCTGGATGTCTGGATTGAAACAAATAACATCCAATATTCGGAGGTACCGGTCATCAACATGGAGAGCCAGAACTGGCTGAAAAAGGGAAGCGCATTCCTGAAAAGAAAATTTCTGGCAAAAAAATAAAATTACCTGAATGGAGCGTATTGAATGAAGGGAATAATCCTTGCGGGAGGGTCAGGAACCAGACTTTACCCATTGACCATGGTTACATCGAAGCAGCTGCTTCCCGTATACGATAAGCCGATGATCTTTTACCCACTGACAACCATGATGCTTGCAGGGATAAAAGATATTCTCATTATTTCAACTCCGGAAGATACACCACGTTTTGAGGCTCTCCTCGGAGACGGTTCGCAATTTGGGATCAGTCTGTCTTATAAAGTGCAGCCATCACCTGATGGACTGGCTCAGGCATTTACCCTGGGAGAGGAGTTTATAGACGGTCAGTCTTGTGCAATGGTGCTGGGCGATAATATTTTCTATGGGAACGGACTCGGCAGGCTGCTTAAGGAAGCTGCAGTCAACGCTGAAAAAAACAACAGAGCAACCGTATTCGGTTACTATGTAAATGATCCGGAAAGGTTTGGCGTTGTGGCGTTTGACGAAAAAGGAAAAGCCACATCTATAGAGGAAAAACCTGATGAACCAAAGAGTAATTATGCCGTTACAGGGTTGTACTTCTATCCGGCGGGAGTCAGCGAAAAAGCCTGGAAAATCCAGCCGTCCGCCAGGGGAGAACTGGAAATAACGACATTGAATGAGATGTATCTTAGTGAAGAAAGAATGGATGTGAAGCTTCTTGGAAGGGGCTTTGCATGGCTGGATACAGGAACAATGGACAGTCTGCTGGAGGCAGCAGATTTTATCCGGACTATTGAGACAAGGCAGAGCATAATAATCGCATCACCTGAAGAGATAGCATACAGAAACAGCTGGATCGGAAAAGAACAGCTGGAGATGGCTGCCAAGCGTTATGGAAAAAGCCCATACGGTGCCCATCTTAAAGCAGTAGTTGAAGGAAAAGTCAGAGGCTGAAAATGAAGAAATACCTTATTACCGGTTGTGCAGGATTCATTGGGTCAAATTTTGTATATTACATGCTGAAAAAATATGGAGATATACTGCTTGTAAATCTTGACAAACTTACATATGCCGGAAATCTGGAAAATTTAAAGGGCGTTGAAGGCGATGATAGACATGTATTTGTCCAGGGGGATATCTGTGACAGGGAGCTTGTTTCCGGACTTTTTGAAAAGTATGATTTCGACTATCTGATAAACTTTGCGGCAGAGAGTCATGTGGACAGGTCGATATCGGATCCTGAGATTTTTGTACAGACAAATGTAATGGGTACGGTGAACCTGCTTCAGAGAGCTAAAGAAGCATGGTATGATGCAGAGTCTAAGACATGGAAAGAAGGAAAAAAATACATACAGGTAAGCACCGATGAGGTTTATGGAGCTTTGGGGGCCGAGGGATACTTTACTGAGACTACTCCGCTAAGTCCGCACAGTCCATATTCCGCCAGCAAAGCGTCAGCTGATCAGTTTGTCATGGCTTTTCACGATACCTATGGGATGCCGGTAAATATTACAAGATGCTCAAATAATTATGGGCCGTATCAGTTTCCAGAAAAACTGATACCGTTAATGATAAATAATGTGAAGCATCATAAACAGCTGCCTGTATACGGAGACGGAATGCAGATAAGGGACTGGCTGTATGTTGAAGATCATTGTAAAGCCATTGACATGGTGGCAAACGGCGGAAGGCCCGGAGAAGTATACAATGTGGGCGGGCATAACGAACGTCCTAACATATTTATTGTGAAAACCATTATCGCACAGCTGAGGGACAGATTAAAGGACCTGGAAATCACAGAAGATCTGATAAAACACGTGGAAGACAGGCTGGGTCATGACAGAAGATACGGAATAGACCCGGAAAAAATAAAAAATGACCTGGGGTGGCAGCCGGATACTCCGTTCGAAAAAGGGATCGTCCTCACCATTGACTGGTATTTGTCAAATGAAGAGTGGATGAACAGTGTAACTTCAGGAAATTACCAGAAATATTACGAAGAAATGTACGGGAATAGATGAAATTTTTTGTTACCGGCGTTAATGGTCAGCTGGGCCATGACGTAATGAATGAATTGAAAAAAAGAGGACATCAGGCGGTAGGCAGCGACCTGGCACCTGAATATAATGGCGTGGCGGACGGCAGTGCGGTTACTTCGATGCCATATACGGCTCTTGATATAACGGATAGAGAAGCGGTGATCAGGACGCTCAGTAAGGTGAATCCTGATGCAGTAATCCATTGTGCGGCATGGACTGCGGTAGACATGGCAGAGGATGATGATAAGGTGGATGCCGTCAGGCAGGTAAATGCCGGCGGCACACAGAATATTGCGGATGGATGCCAAAAACTTGGCTGCAAGATGCTTTACTTAAGTACGGATTATGTTTTTGATGGTCAGGGGACTTTGCCGTGGAAGCCGGACTGCAGGGATTTTAAACCGCTTAATGTGTACGGTCAGACTAAACTTGAAGGGGAACTTGCAGTGGCCGGCACGCTTGAAAAGTATTTTATAGTGCGCATTGCCTGGGTGTTTGGTCTGAATGGAAAAAATTTCATCAGGACAATGATAAATGCGGGAAAGACACATGATGAGGTGCGGGTGGTAAATGACCAGATAGGTACACCGACATACTGCTTTGATCTGGCCCGGCTTCTCGTGGATATGTGCGAGGGTGAAAAATATGGGATTTACCACGCCACAAATGATGAAGGCGGAAACTATATCAGCTGGTATGATTTCTGCGTGGAATTTTACAGACAGTATGGTCTTAAGACAAAAGTAATACCCGTAACTACGGCAGAATATGGTTTGAGTAAAGCAAAAAGGCCGTTCAATTCAAGGTTGGACAAGTGCAAATTGACCGAAAATGGCTTTGCACCGCTTCCTCCGTGGCAGGACGCAGTAGCAAGATACCTGAAGGAAGCCGGACTGTAAAACTTTATAGACTTATGACAGCTTTAAATTTGAGGAAACTATAAAATGGGACAGATAACAGTAGAAAAAAATGTGGGAGGAATAGAAGGACTTTGCGTCATAACACCAACGGTCCATGGGGACGGCCGCGGGTATTTCATGGAGACCTACAGTAAGAGGGACATGGAAGAGAACGGAATCAACACTACTTTTGTACAGGACAATCAAAGCCTCAGCACAAAGGGCGTGCTCAGGGGTCTTCATTTTCAAAAAGAATTTCCCCAGACAAAGCTGGTGAGGACAATAAAAGGCTCAGTTTTTGATGTGGCGGTGGATCTGAGAGAAGGTTCGGAAACATATGGAAAATGGTTTGGAATTGAACTTAGTGAGGAAAATAAAAAACAGTTTTTGATCCCCAAAGGGTTTGCACACGGATTTCTCGTGTTGTCCGATGTGGCAGAGTTCTGTTACAAGTGCGATGACTTTTATCATGCAAATGATGAAGGAGGTCTGGCCTGGAACAGTCCTGAGATAGGAATAACATGGCCGGGTGTGACCGGCGAGTACAAAGGCTGCGCTGACGCGGCAGGCTATAGCTTTGAGGACGGAACTCCGATCATTCTCAGCGATAAAGATAAGAGATGGCCCGAAACACTGTGAATAATGATTGTTGTGTGATATAATAAAAAGTCCTTTTTGATCAGGGGAGATGAAAGGTAATTCCGGAATATGTTAAGAAGATTTATTGAAGATACAAAAAAATATTGGGGCTACACGGTAAATGCCACAAGAGCCCAGTTGAAGGCAGAGGTTGCCAGTTCATATCTTAACTGGATATGGTGGGTACTTGAACCGATATGTTTTACAGCCATTTATGCATTGGTATTCGGTGTTTTCTTCAATCTGAAGGAAGAGTACATGATAGCCTTTATCGTAATAGGTGTGGCGATGTGGGATTGCTTCAGCAGAACAATGAAAAACAGCGTTAATCTGATGCGGAGCAATAAGTCAATTGTCTCAAAAGTCTATGTGCCGAAGTTCGTACTCATTTACGTAAAGATTGGCGTAAATGGATTTAAAATGATAATTTCATTTGGACTGGCTGTAATATTAATGATCATTTATGGGGTGACAGTTTCATGGAAACTGGTTTTCGCAATACCTATAATCGTCACATTTTTGCTGTTTAATTATGGGATGTCGTGCTTTCTGCTTCATTTCGGAGTTTATGTTGCGGATCTTAAAAATATAGTGGACATTGTTCTGAGAATGATATTTTACCTGACGGGTGTATTTTATAATGTGTCGAAAAGGATTCCGGATCCGTACGGCAATCTGATGACAAGGCTGAATCCAATTGCATTCTGTGTGGATTCCATGAGAAAAGTATTATTGTATAACAAATTGCCGGGCTGGAAGGTAATGATATGCTGGTTTTTATTCTCGTTAGTTCTCAGTGTTTTGGGAACGGTTCTCATTTACAAGAATGAAAACAGTTATGTTAAGTCAATTTAAAGGCGGCAGAGGTAAATAAATTGAACGAAATCGCATTAGAGGTCAAAGACCTGTATATAACATATAACAGCATGAAAACATATTCTGTTAAAAAGAATCTGTTTCGAGGAAAAAAATCAGATAAGGATAAGATTGAGGCTGTAAAAGGCGTTTCTTTTTCTGTCGAAAAGGGAAAAATTCTGGGAATAGTCGGAAAAAACGGAAGCGGCAAATCAACTTTGCTTAAGTCAATAGCGGGCATATTTGTGCCGGACAGCGGAACAGTAGATCTGAAGGGGCATTCCATTTCTCTGATGAGCATAGGAGTCGGTTTTAATAATGAGCTGACAGGAAGAGAAAATATAGCCCTTTCGGGAATGCTTCTGGGCTTTAAAAAAGATACCATCGCGAAAAAAACGGATGAGATTATAGAATTTTCAGAACTTGGAAAGTTCATAGATTATCCCGTAAGAACTTATTCCAGCGGAATGCATTCGAAGCTTGCATTTGCCATAACAGCCATACTTGAGACCGATATCATGCTGGTAGACGAAGTATTGAGCGTAGGTGATGCAAAGTTTAAAAAGAAAAGCTTTGAAAAAATGAAGGAACTGATCTCGGATTCCGAGAGGACTGTAGTCATAGTATCCCATGTAACAGAAACGCTGGAAGAACTGTGTGACAATATTTTGTGGATAAACGCAGGAGAGATGGTGATGTACGGTCCAAAGGAGGAGGTTCTTCCTAAGTATAACGAATTCATGAGCTGATAAAAAGGAGAGGGAATGAGCAATTTTCTTATAATGATGATGGGCGGAAGCGGAACCCGCCTTGGCGCTGACAGACCTAAACAGTATATTGAAATTGAAGGTAAACCGGTCTTTTTATATATAGTTGAAGGCTATGGAAAAAAGGAATATATAGACGAGATAGTGATCGTGTCCCATCAGGACTGGGTAGAAGATGTGAAAACCTGGATGGCAGGGCTGAAGCTTGAAAAGCCGTACAAGGTTGTAGCCGGCGGAGAAACAAGGTCGCACTCAGTAAAAAACGGACTGAACGCCATAAAGGATGAGGCAAAAGAGGACGACGTGGTACTTTTCCATGATGCAACTCATCCTTATGTGGACGATGAGGCCACAAAAGCTGTGATAGAGGCCATAAAGGAATATGGCGGAGGTACGCTGGGAACATTTCAGTATGATACGGTGTACCGAATGGATGAAAACGGTTTTATTGACAGCGTAATTCCAAGACAGGAAGTAGTTGCCGGGGCTTCACCGGAAGGATTTACTTTTGGCAGGATATTCCCTGTTTATGATAATGCCACAGACGATGAACTGGGAAGCATGACATCAGCAGGAGCCATTGCCAGAGAGTACGGCATTCCGATGAAAGCTGTAAAAACAGATGTAATTAATCTTAAGATCACATACCCGGGAGATCTTGAGATATTTAAAAAATTAGTTAAGAAATACTTCTTTGAAGAAGCGTGATTTTCATTTTAGGGAGGAATTTTAAATGAAACATCCAATAAGAGAAATGGTTACAAAAAGAAGACTTGGAATCCACAGCGGAATCCCTTCATTTTGTACAGCAAGCAAGATAGTTATCGAAGCTATCCTTGAACAGGCAAAGAGGTTTGATGATTATGCCCTGATAGAGGCAACATCAAATCAGGTTAATCAGTTCGGCGGATATACAAACATGACATCCTTTGATTTTGCAGACTATGTCTACAGGATCGCAGACAAGATTGATTTTCCAAGGGAAAAGGTACTTTTGGGTGGAGATCACCTGGGACCTCTTCCATGGGCTGACTGCCCGGCAGCAGAGGCCATGGAAAATGCAAAGGTGCTTGTCAGCCAGGCAGTATTAGCAGGATGCCTTAAGATCCATCTGGATACAAGTATGCTTCTGGGTGATGATTCAAGAGAGGTGCGTCTGTCAGATGAGATAATTGCCGAAAGAGGAGCTGTTCTTTATCAGGCATGTGAGGAAGCATTCCAGGAAAGACTTAAAAAATATCCGGATTCGCTCCATCCGGTATTTGTAATCGGCAGCGAGGTTCCGATTCCGGGGGGCAATCAGGAAGATGAAGACCATGTTCAGGTAACAGATCCGGACGATTTCGAAGGAACACTTCTTGCATACAAGAAAAAATTCAATGAGCTGGGACTGGACAGTGCATGGGAACATATAATTGCAGTCGTTGTTCAGCCCGGAGTAGAGTTTGGAAATGATGACATTCATGTATATAACAGAGTTGATTCAGATAAGCTGTGCAAGAGGCTGAGAAACTATCCTGACATAGTATTTGAGGGACATTCAACAGACTATCAGCCACCGACAAAGCTGAAGGAAATGGTTGAGGACGGCATTGCCATTCTTAAAGTTGGTCCTGCTTTGACATTTGCTTTAAGGGAAGGTCTCTTTGCATTAAGCATGATGGAAAAGGAACTGATAAAGGACGCAAGCAAGAGAGCAAACTTTATCGAACTTCTTGAAAAGATAATGGTAGAGGAGCCTAAAAACTGGGAAAAGTATTATCATGGCGACGAGCTTCAGAAGGAACTGGCAAGAAAGTACAGTTTTTCCGACAGAAGCAGATACTACATGGCCCGCCCTGAGATTGAGGCCGCCATTAATAAGCTGTTTGAAAATATCGATTCCTTCGATATACCTTTGGGAATGATCAGACAGTACATGCCTGTACAGTTCAATAAGGTCCGTGACGGTGTTATCGGAAAGACTGCCAAAGATCTGGTAAAGGGCGGTGTTGTTGCCATGGTTGAGGATTACAACTTCGCAGTTAAATATAATTACATGATCAGCGGAATGGTCAGATAGTTTTGCTGTATAAAAGGAGAATTCATGAAAGCATCCGTTTTATATGGAGATGAAGATTTAAGGTATGAGGAGTTTCCGGAGCCTGAAGTTAAACCGGGGACAGTAAAGATCAGGGTAATGGCATGCGGCATCTGCGGTTCGGATGTGCCAAGGGTATTAAATCACGGTGCCCATTATTATCCTATAGTGCTGGGCCATGAATTTTCAGGTTATGTGACGGAAATCGGAGAAGGCGTTGAAGGCTTTGAAATAGGCGACCATGTCGCAGGAGTTCCGCTGTGCCCTTGCATGGAATGTGAAGCCTGCAAGGAGGGACTTTATTCTCTGTGCAAGCATTATGTTTTTATAGGTTCCCGCGTACAGGGGGCATTTGCGGATTACATAGTTATTCCGGCTGGAAATGCGGTAAAGATCGACAGGAACATACCTTATGAGCAGGGAGCATTGTTTGAGCCGAGCACTGTGGCCCTTCACGGAATAGAATTTGCCAAATACGTTCCGGGAGGAACAGTGGCAGTTGTGGGCGGCGGCACCATTGGGACATTTACGATTCAGTGGGCCCGCATACTGGGGGCAAAGAAAATCGTTGCATTCGGAAGGGATAAAAAACATCTGGAACTTTCTGCAAAGTTGGGCGCAGATGAAGTAATAAGCACCCTGGATGAGGACTACATGGAAAAAGCCATGGCTCTGACAGAAGGCAGAGGATATGACTGGGTATTTGAAACTGCAGGCTCAGCTGCAACGGTAAAAATCGCATTCCGCCTGGCAGCAAACAGGGCTACAGTATGCTGTATAGGAACCCCTCCGGGTGACATTACATTCTCACGCGAAGAGTGGGAACTTATAAACCGTAAGGAAATGTTTGTTACGGGATCGTGGATGAGCGGAAATGCTCCGTATCCGGGGGACGAGTGGACCAGAACTGCAAAGTGTTTTGCAAACGGAGACTTAAGGTATGAGTCGGAAGTTTTTCACCGTATATTTGACATGAGGGATGCCAATGATGCATTCCAGCTTTTTAAAGAACGCAATAAAGTTAAGGGAAGAGTCCTGCTGGTAAATAAAGACTGAAAAGATAAATGTTAGTTATGACGCCTGAAGAACTTAATAAGGTAAGGGAACTGGAATTTAAAATCCTGCTTGAGTTCGACAGGATATGCAGAAAACATGACATTGAGTATTTCCTTGGAGGCGGAACTTTGCTGGGAGCTATCAGGCACAAGGGATTTATCCCATGGGATGATGACATAGATGTCATGATGCTTCCTGGAAGCTATGAGAAATTCCAGGCAGTTGTTGAAAAGGAACTTGGTGAAGAGTTCGTTTATCAGTGCAAGGAAAATGACAGCCAGTATCACAGCATATTTGACAAGATACGTCTGAAAGGTACAGTTTTTGATACTGAATTTTCAAAACAGTTTGATCTGAAGTGTCACGGTATATTTATTGATATATTTGTGCATGACTATACCAGCAATGCAGGATTGATCCAAAAGTATCACATATTCAAGACTGTATTTGTAAAGTCACTTGTGTATCACAAATGGGGGCAGACTCCGATGCATTTCTATGGAAAACTGCCCTTCATATGCAAATTGGCGACTATTTATAAAAATCATCATACGATGAGTCATCTCGAGAAACTGGAGATGAAAACAGTTACCCGTTATGACAGGGGAAAAACAGGATTTTTGTATGACGGTCGGGGTGAGCATACGAAAAACGGTGTATTTAAAGCAGGAATTCTGGAAGACGGGGCAATTTATGTTCCATTCAACGGAAAAGATTTTCCGGTTCCGAAAAGGTATGATGAATACCTGAGATTTTCTTACGGTGATGATTACATGACACCGCCTCCTGTGGAAAAACAGGTGCAGGGTCACGACCTGGCGGTGCTGGATTTTGGAAATTATTAAGTATTTATGGAACAGGAAAAGGAAATCTACACAGTTAAAGAAATACAGAGTGAACTGCTGGAACTGATGAAAAGATTCCATAAAGTATGTATGGAAAATGGCGTGAAATATTCGCTGTACGCCGGAACTTTGATCGGAGCAGTCAGGGAACACGGATTTATCCCATGGGATGATGACGTTGATATTTCTTTTACCAGGGAAGAGTATGAAAAATTCAAGAAAACAGCTCTGGAGACGGATTTCGGAGATGGCATAGAATTCAGTGAATATTCCAGTGCATGGCCACAGCTGTTGATGCACAGACCGGGAAAACCTGCTGTCTGGCTGGATTTCTTTATCTATGATTATATTTCTGAAAAAAAGTTTATCCAAAAACTTAAGATTGCGGGAATTGCTTTCTACCTTGGCATCATGAAGAATGAAACCACCATGAGGCTTACTGAGGCACGAGGTGTTTATAAAGGAAAGAAGATGGTGCTGATAAAGTTCTTAAGTTTTCTCGGAAAACCATTCAGTGATGCGTCAAAACATAAGGCGGCGGACAGATTTCATCAGAAACTCGGCGGCAAAAAGACGCTGATACACAGATCCAACGACAGGTTTGTGGGAGTGGGACAGATCCATCCGAAATCTGTCATGGAGGATTATATCCTGACGGATTTTGAAGATACACAGCTGATGATAACTAAGGACTACCATAGGATACTGATAGCCAGCTATGATGAAGATTACATGACGCCTAAAAAGCCTGAAGAAGAGGAAGTGGATGTCCATGTGGTCGCAAGAGAAATACAGTAAAGATCTGGGAATGAACGAAAAATTGAAGGCGGTACTGGCTGTTTGCGGATTTCTTGTGGCAGCAGCCCTGGTATCACTTATAGTGTTCTGGCCTTATCAGAAGGTTTGGAGCAGTGAAAATGAATATGACACGCTTTTCCTGGGGGCTTCAAGAACTTACAAGGGTATAGAGCCTCTGATAATAGACCGCGAACTGAATTGCAATTCATATCTGCTGGCATCTGATTCATGTTCTTTGGAAGACAGGTATTATTTGCTGGAGTCAGCGTTGGAACAAAAGAGCCTTAAACGGGTGATAATTGAGATTTCTTTTGATGCCTTTGCAGATTATTGGGAAGACAACTATGTATATGAAGTTGAACCAATGTCTAAACTTGAGGGAATCGGAAGAAAAATCAGATTCAGTTATGGCAGATTTGATTTCTGGCAGGATGAATACGATAATGTATACCCTGCGTTGATGAGCTATGGCGTTGAACGCTGGATATGCAATATGCAAGGGAAAGCTGAAGAAAAAGGTTTTGTACGGTCCGAGACTGCTTCGCAGGTTACGCCTGATGACAGGATTGCGGCAGATTATAATGCCGACCGTATCAATACAAATTATGTAGAGGAAAAAATTTCCTGGGCCGAAAAGACCATAGAACTGGCACTGGAAAATAATCTGGAAGTGATCCTGATAAATACGCCGGATACAGAAACCAAACTTTGGCGTTTTACGGGGTGGGAAGTGTATCAGGAGTGTCTGGAAGGCATTGCGGAAAAATACGGCGTGGAATTTTACGATTTCAACCTCTATATAGGCAGGGAAGACATACTGAATGATGATCTGCATTTTTTTGACGAAAATCATCTTTCCGGAGACGGGGCAGATGTATTTACAAATGTGCTGGTGCAGGTTATCAGGGATCGGGATTCCGGTAAATCGGTAGATGACATGTTTTATGCTTCATATGAAGAGGCTAAAGAAAATCTGACATATGCTGAGTATATGGAACAATAAATAATCAATCCGGCAACAAAAATAAGAACAAGAACAGTGGGAAGATAAAGTGGCTCTGTCTTTAACATCATTAAGGTTTTTTGCCCTGGCCCTGGTTTTAATCATTGTATATTTTCTGGTTCCAAAGAAATGCCAATGGTGGGTGCTTCTGGCAGCAAGTGTGGGATTTTACGCACTTACAGGCCTTACAAACTCCATATATATTCTGGTGACGGCATTTTCAACTTATGGTGCCGCTCTTTTGATGTCAAAAATATCTGAAAACAGCAAGTCCTATCTGAGTCAGCACAAGGCTGAAATGGATAAAGAGTCAAAAAAAGCTTATAAGGCAGGGATAAAAAAACGCAGGCGCATGATAATGATAGCCTGTCTGGTGCTTAATTTTGGGCTGCTATGTGTTTTCAAGTATGCAAATTTCGGCATACATATAGTCAATTCGGTAATGAATTTATTTGGCAGCTCATCCCAGTTGGACATGTTGAATCTTATCGTGCCTCTCGGAATCTCTTTTTATACATTCCAGAGCATGGGATATCTGGTGCAGGTGTACTGGGAGAAGGTTCCGGCGCAGCGAAACCCGGCCAGACTTCTGCTTTTTGTGTCATTCTTTCCGCAGATCACGCAGGGTCCCATTAGTGAGTACAGTCAGCTGTCAGCTGAGCTTTTTACAGAACATAAATTTTCATATCACAATTTTTCCTGGGGCGCCCAGAGATTTATATGGGGACTGGTAAAAAAACTTGCACTGGCTGATGTACTGGCCACATATGTGCAGAGTGTATTTGATTGTTACCAAGATTATACGGGAGTCACAGTTTTGATCGGTGCTTTTTGCTACAGTGTGCAGATTTATGCGGATTTTTCCGGATATATGGACATGATGTGCGGTCTGTGTGAGATCATGGGCATACATCTGACTGAAAACTTTGAACGTCCTTATTTTTCCAAATCAATTGCCGAATACTGGCGCAGATGGCACAGCAGCCTGGGCGCATGGTTTAAGACATATATTTATTATCCGGTGGCAGTCTCTAAATGGAATCAGAAACTGGGGTCAAAACTCAGAGAAAAAGTGGGCCGTATGGTTGGAAAGACTATTCCGGGTTCCATCGCTCTGATAGTTGTATGGCTTACTACGGGTCTGTGGCACGGAGCAAGCTGGGCCTACGTGGCATGGGGACTTGTAAACGGATTGTTTATCATAGCATCCATATGGATGGAGCCTGTTTATAAAAAGTGGAAATCCGCGTGGCATATCAATGAGAGTACATTTGCCTGGCGTGCGTTTCAGGTTATAAGGACATTTGTTTTAGTCACATTTATTAAAGTTCTTCCGGAGGTAGGATATCTCAGTGAAGGATTGGGTCTGTGGGCACGGATATTTACGGAGCACACCATACCTGCCAGTCTGAGTCAACTGCTTCCTTTTGTAGGAAGAAAGTATCTTTTAATAATTGTGATTGCGTTGACCGCATTGCTGTTTGTATTCAGCCTTCTTCAAAGGAAAAAACCGGTCAGAGAATATTTCAACAGGATTTCGATGGTTTTCCGTATTATTATTTTGGCTGCAGCATTTGTCATGGCTCTCACAATAGGGTGGACGGTTAATGGACTGTCAGGCGGATTTTTATATGCACAATTTTAAAAGAGCTTACATTGTCTGGTGATCCGTTGAACCGGGCTGCCATATAGAAATAAGAATGAGGAGAAAATACACATGAAGACACCAACAGAAGTTGCACAGGAAATGAGCGATACCATCGTGGGCAGACTTACTACACAGCTCAGAAAATTCGATACGGAAAAAGCAAAAGAAGAAATCGCTAATGTGGAAGGCTTCGGAGCTGCAGTGATCGATGAATTCCTGCATGATAAAAAAATGAAAAAGGAATATGAGAAAAATCCAAACGGCAGATATGCTGTAGTTGCCTCCATGGCATTTCAGTGCGGATACCTGTTTTTGTTCATGTGGAGAAAGAACCGCATGGCCATGGAAACAGGAGAATATCCAATGGTTGTAGTATCCGAGGGAACAATGAAATTTTTTGAGACCATTTGGAACGGCAGTACCATTGAGGAGTTCGGAACTTTCGTTAATTCTATGAGTGCATACTGGCTGAAGCTGATGGAGGAATATCTGGTCCTGGATAATGCTGAAGAGTATGCCCAGGAGTCGTTGATTGCATTTTTCCGTGCGGGAGCCACATGCTGATCCGTTACGATGGCGACGAGCCGACCGTTGAGGTTCGGCTTCAGGAGTGCTTTGGGCTCATGGAAACGCCGAAGGTTGCTGGCGGGAAGGTTCCGATCGTGATGACGCTCCTTTCTCCGGCGCAGCGTCCGATTCAGGTCACGAAGGATCTTGCCGGGTTTTGGAAAGGGGCCTATCAGCTCGTCCGCAAGGATATGCGTGGACGGTATCCAAAACACTACTGGCCGGAAGATCCGTTTACGGCCATTGCAACCAGGCGAGTTCGCCCCAAGTAGTTGTATTTTTCGGCACAAATCGACCGGATATATGGTATAATACGGTCATGAAGCTGATAGAAGAACTGAAGGCGCGCGGACTTGTCGAAGCGCTCACTGATCCTGACATTGAAAAGGCCCTTGAGAAGCCGATGACCGTTTACTGCGGGTTTGATCCGTCCGCACGGTCGCTTCAGGCAGGAAATCTCGTTTCAATCATCGTTTTGAAGCGTTTTCAGCAGGCGGGACATAAGGTCATTGCCCTTGTCGGCGGGGCGACGGGATTGATCGGTGACCCATCCGGGAAATCGGCCGAGCGTAACATGCTGACCGTCGAGCAGGTCGAGGAGAACAAGAAGGGGATTCGCGAGAATCTCTCGCGCATCCTTGACTTCGAGGGGCCAAATGCCGCGGTGATGGTTGATAACTACGACTGGTACAAGGGAACGAGCGCGATTGAGT
>R11__coassemble_342_pt1 | contig 32088 bp, 23 predicted proteins | sample R11__metabat2_high_PE_009 | metagenome-assembled genome bin R11
GGCGGACACGCTGCTTCGCAGCTTCCCGTCCGCCATCACTTTCTAAGCAACCGGCGGACACGCTGCTTCGCAGCTTCCCGTCCGCCCTGCCGGCACTCGATCTCCGCGGGGCCCCTCCCCCGCTACGATGCTCGTGTCCGGCAGTCGCCAAATCAGGATAGTCCCTCCCTCATGCAAGCATGCGTCGGGACTATCCTGATTTGGCTCGTTGCTTATGCATATTGTGCAGAATAAAGTCCGTAGTAAAATCCTTTCTTAGCCATCAGTTCTTCGTGGGTGCCCTGCTCCACAACGTCGCCGTGGTTTACGACAAGTATGCAGTCGGCGTTCTGAATGGTTGAAAGTCTGTGGGCTATGGTAAAGCAGGTCTTTCCGGCCATCAGGCGTTTCATGGCTGCCTGAACCTGGCGCTCCGTCGTGGTATCTACATTAGACGTTGCCTCATCCAGGATCAGTATCTTTGCATCATAAAGCATTGCCCTTGCAATTGTAAGAAGCTGCTTCTGACCCTTGGAAATATTTCCTCCGTCCTCTGAGATGACTGTATCGTAGCCTTCTGGGAGTCTCATGATAAACGAATGAATGTGAGCAGCCTTTGCAGCAGCAACAACCTCGTCCATTGTGGCGCCGTCCTTGCCGTATGCGATGTTATCAAAGATTGTACCGCTGAATACCCAGGTGTCCTGAAGGACCATGGCGTATGCGCCTCTGAGGCTCTTTCTTGTATAATCCCGGCACTCCTTTTCATCCACGAATATATGTCCGCCATTCACATCGTAAAATCTCATAAGCAGATTTATGATGGTTGTCTTTCCTGCACCGGTCGGCCCTACTATGGCAACCTGCTTGCCGGAAAGTGCATCCAGGCTCAGATCTTTAAGGATAATCTTGCCCGGTACATAACCGAAGCTGACGTGATCCATTTCAACGTGTCCCTGAGCATTTACAAGCTCTGCAGCACCTTCTCTGTCCGCCAGTTCCTCGTTTTCATCCAGCAGGGTAAATACCCTCTCCGCTGCAGCCATTGCCGAGAATATCTCGTTGATGATATTTGAAATCTCATTGATAGGGCCTGAGAACTTACGTGAATAAAGCACAAAGGATGATATGGTTCCCAGGTCGACTCTTCCGTTCATGTAAAGCAGGGATCCGAGTATGGCAATTACCATCAATGATACCTGGTTGATGCCGTTCATTGTCGGACCCATGGTAAGGGCCAATTTTTCTGCAGAATAGAAGGCCTCAGCTGCCTCATGGTTGACTTTATCAAATCTTTCTGCGGCATGGTCTTCATACGCATAACCCTGTATGGTCTTGTGCCCTGAAAGCATCTCCTCCGAAAGACCGTTCATGGCACCGTATGCAGCAGATCTCCTGCGGTAACGCGGCTGGGTCTTTTTCCTCATCTTTAATGTGTAAAGAAGAGAAAGCGGGATTGTTATCAGTACCACCACCGAAAGCAGCGGTGATATGGTCAGCATCATTATAAGCGAACCGACGATCGTGACCATATTAGTCAGGATTGATGTTACATCTGTCACAAGACAGGTGCCCACCACCTCAATATCGTAGGAAACACGGCTGATGATGTCACCTGTCTGGTGAGTATCAAAATATCCTACCGGCAATGTCATCAGCTTGTTGAATACATCGCGACGCATCCTGCTGGTAACATTTTTGCTGACCCGGACCATAATGACACTTATGGCAATATTTATAAGTGCCGATGAAATATAGAATATGGCCATTAATCTTACGTAATACCATATGTTATTAAAGTTTACCTTGCCGGCCCCGACTGCAGCCTCATTGATTGCCTTACCTGCAATTGACGGACCTAAAAGTGCCAGTACGTTTGATCCGAGACACAGGAAAACTATTATCATGACAGGAACTTTGTACTGTGCAAGATAAAGAATTATTCTTTTAAACGTACCTTTGGAATCTTTTGGTTTCTTTATTTCGCTTCCACCCCAAGCCATGTTATGCCTCCTCTCCCATCTGGATTTTGTAGATATCAACGTATTCCTGACAATTCGCCATCAGCTGCTCATGCGTACCTATTCCGATTATCCTGCCCTCGTCCATGACTATTATCTGGTCAAGTGACAATATAGAGCTTACTCTCTGTGCAATGACAATCGTTGTACAGCTATAATTATTTCTGACCGCCTGCCTCAGCATTGCATCCGTTTTATAGTCCAACGCACTGGATGAATCATCCATGATCAGAATCTCACTGTCTCCGGCCAGAGCCCTGGATATCAGGATTCTCTGTTTCTGGCCGCCGGAAAAGTTTGCACCGTGAGCCGAAGACATATGCTGGTATCCGTCGTCATACTCTTCGATGAATTCACTGGCCAGGCCATCCTTGGCAGCGGATTTCATTTTTTCGTCTGAAACGTTTCTGCCGAATTTAATATTTTCCTCTATGGTATCAGCAAATATCGTATCATTCTGGAATATGGTACCGAATTTTCTCCTCAGTTCCTGAAGACCGTAGGTTCTGATATCCCGTCCATCAACAAATATGTGTCCTTCATTTGTGTCATAGAAACGCATCAGCAGATTGATGATGGTTGACTTTCCGCATCCTGTCGGTCCGATGATTCCAAGAGACCCGCCCTTAGGGATACTGAAATTTATGTCAACAAGGCTCTTTTGTCTGTCCTCACCAGCAAATGCAGCGCTTCCGCCTCTCTTGCTGTCTTCTCCGTACTGGAATGATACGTGATCAAATACGATCTTGGCATCGCTGTCTGTATTTGCGGCCTGAGAGTCTTCTATTGTAAGAAGCTCATCCGGTTTATCGATAACTGCCGCAATACGGTTTGCCGATGCGATACATTTTGACATCATCAAAAGTACACGGCTAAGGCCCATTGCACCCATCAATATCATGTTGAAGTATGTAAGGAATGCCAGGATAACTCCGGGAGCCGTAATGCCTGCGTTAACCCTGACTGCACCAACATAAACACACAGCACCAGTCCGATATTGAGAAACAGTGTCATGATAGGTCCGGGCATGGCCATGACCGTGCTTGCCTTTCTATCCCTCTTCGTCATGGTTTCATTAGAGCCGGCAAAACGATCTTTTTCATACTCTTCCTTAGACAATGCCTTAACGACCCTGATACCTGTAATATTTTCACGCATTACCAGAGTTATGTCGTCCAGACTTCTCTGAACCTTGTCATAAAGAGGAATTCCCTTAAATGATATGATTATCAGAGCTGCCACAGTGATAGGCGCAATGATCAGAAGTATCAGACCCAATCCCTTATCCATCATAAAGGCAACAACAATTCCGCCGATCAGCATCAATGGTGCCCTGACACCAAATGACTGGAACATCCTGGTAAAGTCCTGAACATTATATGAGTCCGACGTCATTCTGGAGGTGATTGAAGGCAGACCAAATTCATCGAAGGTCTTTCCGGAAAGGTTAAGCGATTTCCAAAACAAATCCTTTCTTACCTTGTACGCAACCTTTCTGGCTGTATTTGAAGCTAGTGTGTTTGATATTATATTCAAAGCCACCAGAATAATGATCAATACAAGCATTAATCCGCCGCCGAGGAAAAGTGCCGTTTTATCCTCAGCCGGTGCAGCAGTATCCAGCATGTATTCCAGTACATATGGAATGAATAGTTCTGCAAATGCAGCTACAGTCTTTAAAAATATTGTAAACACAACCCAACCCGAGTATGGTTTTATGTATCTGAACGCAAATTTCATTTTGAACCTTTCTTATGTGCCCGTTGTCCCTACAGGCATCATATATTTGATTTCTGAAATATTATTTTTTATCAGCTTTATCCTTAGCCTCAAATCCCGCGTCAAGCTTTTGAAGCAGGTAAACAAGCTGCTCGATATCCTCATCACTGAGCGGAATACCTACTGTAAGATTGGAGTTTTCTTTAGCCCTCTTAATCGCTGACCTTCTTCCTTCTTCTGTCAGCTCTATCATGACGATGCGTCTGTCATTTTCATTTCTGCCCCGGCATACCAGTTTTTTCTCTTCAAGTTTACTGATTGTCTCACTGATCGTGGCTGGCTGAACTCCCATTTTTTCCTGAATATCCTTCTGGCTCATCGGTCCATCCATCAGCATTATCAGTATTTCAGTTTGTTTGATCCCCCAGCTGCTGTGAAAATACATGTTTCTTCCACATTTGTGAATCAGTTCCCCCAGCTTGTGCCTGTTCTCTTTTGCCTGCTCCGGCGTTATAACCTTTTCTGACATATTATTTTCCCATCCATTTATTGGTCTTTGATTGTTTCTTTTCCCTGTATATTTATCAACCTTTGATTGTCTTCTCTAATAAACAATTTGCAAATTATATGTACAGGGTTTCATATACGAATGTTTCGGCACCGAAACATCTATACAAAATTTAATCCTTCGGTACCAAAATGTCAAGTACCGAAGGATTAAATTTTAAAAAGCCTCCGGAAGCCAAAGCTCCCGGAGGCTTTTAATTCAGTTCAAAACTATTAATTAACCGATCTTAACCCACATAGCAGGACGAACTGCATCACTAGGTGATGTAATGTTATCTCCTGATACATGAAGGTATCCGTAATAGTTGATTCCTGCTGCATCTGATGTGTAGTAGCCAGGATTTCTCAGCCACCACCAGCAGTTGCCGTTGCTTGCATGAGCGAAAGCACCCTTTGCCTTGCAGTATGCTGAAGGAACGCAGGTTCTGTCAGCCTCTGTAGGCATTGTCTCTTCAACTTCCTCACGGCTAAGGCAGAAGATTTTGTCTACTGTCTCACCACAGCCCTGAGATGCTGCTGAAGGACGACGGGCGATACTAGCTGTTGTGTTGATTGTTGACTCAACGATCTGAGCCTGCTCATCAGCTGTGAAAGCTGCATTCATAAACTCGCCGTTAAGCCATGGTCTGATCTCAGCTGTAGCCCATGTAACAGATGTATTAAGTGAATTGAACATTACGTTGTCAAGACCGAGAACACTTACAACAAGTGCCTTGTCTCCGTCAACCTTAAGAACCTTCCACTCGATTGGGTCTTTTTTCTGGCCTGTAACATCACTCTGTGGGTAAGAGCCTAATGTGATTGTCTGGCCTACTTTAGCATTAATACTCATAATTTTGCCTCCTTCACATTAATTTGCCTTGATCCACATAACCGGACGTGCGCCACGATGTGGACGAACGTCGTCATAGATCTTGTCTTCGATGTGTCCGCCTGCGCCTACACGTGATCCTGCATACTGAACGTAGCCTGAAGAACGGAGCCACCAAACTGAGTAGCCTGTCTCTGTGTAAACGTATACGCCATTCTCTTCAGCCTTTCCTGTTGGCATTGCTCTTCTGTCAGCCTTCTCAGGAATGTACTGCTCGAGTTCTTCGATGCTAAGAGCAAATACCTTATCTTCGGCATCTTCTCCGCCCTTTGTGCCCCATGTTGCATTATCAGGTGTAGAAACCTTTGTTGCAACGATCTTGGCCTGCTCGTCTGCTGTGAAAGCCTTGTTAAGGAATTCACCGTTGAGCCAGCCTCTCAGGATACTGTCAGCCCATGTAACATCAGCATACTTCTCATTGAATCTTACCTGGTCAATTACTTTCTCAGTAATAACGAGAGCCTTGTCTCCATCTACTGCAAGAACCTTCCATGTAAGAGGTGAAGCTTCATCTGTGTACTTAGTCTGAGGATATGTTCCAAATGTAATAATATCGTTAACTTTCATCAGATTCTCACTCCTTCTCCATGTAGATGTCACCAAGGTTGCGGCTCTTGATTGTCTTAACGTTCTCAAATACTACTGTCTTGTAGCCAGCCTTCTCAACTGTAACTGTGAAGTTAACATTAGTCTCAAGGCCCTCACACCAGAAGTCACCGTAGTTATCTGAAAGAAGCTCGCAAACTGAACCATCTGAGCCCTTAGCTGTAACCTTTGCACCCTCGCAGCACATTTCTCTGCCCTGCTCATCTGTATAGACTACAGATCCGGCAATGAAATTCTTAGGGTAGTTGAGGTAAAGAACTCTCTCACCCATGTTGAACTTAGGCAGAAGTGCTTCAGGGTTCTGTGCAAGACGCTTAGATACTTCGCTTTCAGGATCGTTGAAATCACCGAACTCAATAGCACCTGTTGGGCATGTCTCTGCACAACGTGTCATCTTATATCCCTTGTCAAGGAGATGAGCACACATGTCACACTTCTGAGGAATCTCGAGAACATCGTTCCAGTAGATTCTTCTGTAAGGACATGTGTTAACGATATCCTTCTGACCCTTAGATTTAACAGGATCAATAATAACGATACCGTCTTCTCTCTTGTATACAGCGCCATCCTTAGCCTGCTTAAAGCATCCAGGATTATCGCAGTGTGCGCAAAGCATCGGAACGCTTCTGATATTAACCTTAGGGTATTCTCCACGCTCGATTTCTTTTACATCAATCCATTTCTGGCCTGTCATTGGCTGAGCTGCTGTGTATCCCTCATGAGCCTCGTTGCAGTTTTCGTCTTTGCAGGCGAAGAAGCAGTTGCAGCATCCGGTACATCTAGCAACGTCGATTACCATACCATAACTCTTACTCATCGCAGATCCCACCTTTCAATTTCAATATCAATTGAGTTACTTACCATACCAGGGGCATTCTTAGAAACCAGTCTTGATGGTGAAAGAAGGTTCATACATCCTCCACGATCCGGACTTCCCTCAACACCTGGCTCAAGTGGGTCATACTTAGCACCGGCCTGGTATGCGATACAGCAACCTGGCTTCATACGCTCTGTAACGTAAGCGATACAGATAACTGATCCACGATCATTATAAACACGTACAAGATCTCTATGTCTGATTCCACGAGCCTCAGCATCAACAGAGTTGATACGGATTGGCCAATATGCATAACCGTCAACCATTCCACGGTGCATAGGGATCTCATCCATCCAAGGAGCCTTATTATCATAATGTGTATGATATGAGAATCTCATATGAGGTGTCTCAAGGCTCAGAGGGTACTTCTTAGCGTTCTCAGAACCGAAGCCCTCCCATGGCTGGAGCCACTGTCCAAGGATTGGTCTCTCATCATCCTCTGGAAGATGCTCCTCAAGGAATGTTGATGTGAACTCAATCTTACCTGTAGGTGTACCCATCTGCTTAGCACGAGGAGTACCGATAAGTGGGTTATTGTGGTCAGGTACATCGCACTCACGATCTTCATAGTACCACTTGTTGGAAACGGCACGATGGAAGTCTTCCTTAGGAATAGGAACTACGAAGTAACCTTTCTCCTTAAACTCTTCAAATGTCAGATACTTAGGCATAGAAGAAGCATTGTAAACTTTCTCAATCCATCCAAGGATTGTGTTGCCCTCTGTGAACTGCTCTTCGAAACCAAGTCTCTTAGCAAGTTCGCAGTAAATCATGTAGTCAGTCTTAGACTCCCACATTGGCTCGATACACTTCATCATGAAGATGATAACTCGGAAGTTAGCACCCATGTCGTTAGCACCGTATCCGCCAGGAGCACCAAGCTCACAGATATCGTAACGCTCAAATCCTGAACAGATAGGCAGGATAAGATCATAGAACTTTGTCTCTGATGAGTAATGTACATCGGCTGTAACAGCAAACTCAAGGTTCTCTGAATGGAACATCCTGGTCCAACGGTTTGTATCTGTCATTGTAGAGATGTATGAACCACCCTGACGATAGATCATTCTGATTGGAGCACCGCCCTCCTCAGCTGGAAGTGGGCAGACGTTCTTAGAGATCTGCTGCTCAAGTGACATACCACAGAATCCTTCACCGATCCACTCTGTCTTCTCGTTCATTACGCACTCCGGAAGGAGGATACGGTATGTCTTCTGCTTAACTGTATTCTGAGCCTGCTCATTAGCTACGATACCGAATGTATCCCAGCCTACATCTGAGTAACCAAAGAAACGGAATGACATATCCATTGGAGGAGCCATTGAAGCACCGCCCCATGTGTTACATCCATCAGCACCAAGGCCACGCATAGCAAGCAGGAATACCATAAGTCTTGCCCACTCTGTAGCGTATGGCTGACGGCAGGCACCTGATACACCGTAGATAGAAGCAGTACCAAGCATTGTCTTCTTAACTGCCCACTCACGTGCGAGAGCATAGATGTCACGGGCCTTAACGCCGCACTTTGTCTCTGCCCATTCAGGTGTACGTGCATAGCCATTCTCCTCTGTTCCGAGGATATGAGCCTTAAATACATCAAATCCATAGCACTTGTTGTCTACGAACCAATGATCATATGTATCTTCTGTAATCCAAACCCATGCAATTGCCTCAGCAAGAGCTGCGTCTGTTCCTGGGTATGGAGCAAGCCACTTATCTCCCCATGTAGCACATGTATAGTTGCACCATGGATCGATGAATACCATCTTCATGCCCAGCTCTTTACACCACCATCTCCAGCGGCAGCCGTCCTGTCCGTTGTATCCGCCGGCAGATGTATTAGGGTCAACACCCCACATTACGAGCATTTCTGTATACTTAAGAGCTTCCTCAAGCATATCAAAGTTATCTGAAATTCCCAGCTTCCAGTAATATCCCCATGCATGAGTAGCACCCCAGTGCCAGCCTTCCCATGAGTCAGGGTTATCTGAAAGTGTTGAATATCCAAGCATGTTCCAGAAACGACCGAAAGGTCCCATCTTATACTGGAGCAGACCGAAGTCAGCATGTGATCCTGTAGATCCTGTGATGGCTGCTTTTCCATATGTAGAATGGATACGCTTGATCTCAGACTCAAGAAGATCAAAAGCCTCATCCCATGTGATACGCTCATAACCTGACTTACCACGGTTCTGAACGTTTCTGTTCTCTGGGCTGAAGTCAACACGCTTCATTGGATAATGAATACGGTTTTCTGCGTAAATACGTCCCTTCTGTGTGCATACGTAGTTACCAAGAGAAGTTCTCTTAGGTGGTGTGAATTCATGTCCTCTGGCCTTGATTGTCCAAGCTGGAGAATCATTGTCACCAAAGATCATAGGACGAACCTTTGTGATCCTGCCCTCTTTGACATGTACAAATACAGCACCGCCGATAGCACAGTTGGTGAATACTTTTTCACCTGGTTCAAGCTCAACACCCTCGAGTTTGATACCATTACCTACTTTTTCTTCTTCGTACATATTTGTCCCTTTCTTTTTCTAAAAAAAGATTTACAATTTACCTCTTTGCTTCTGCAAAGTATACCGAAAGCAGTACGAACCGTTTAAATTGCTTCCGGCAAAAATATTTTATTTCTGTCCGTCCCAAAAGGCGGCAGAACATTTTCGCAGCCCCTTCGGGCCCTAAGACCCAAAGGAACTGTTAAAATTAATTTTGTTCGGGCACTTCAGGCCTTCTCCATTGCGAAGCTTCCGATGTTAAGATCCTTTTCGGTTGCATCGATGTTCTCGATGAGCTGTGTCTTATATCCTTCAGCTTCAAGTCTTACAGAATAGATGCCAGGCTCATTTCTGTGGAAATTGAAATCACCTGCCCAGTCTGTATCCTGAGTTGCAACTTCTTCTCCTGCAGCATTGATAAGTGTAATCTTTCCGCCTTCAATAACCTCATCAGTTTCAGGATCATAAATATCTCCTGCAATAAAGAACTTGTTAAGAAGTCCCTTGTAGAATACGTGTGTCTTCAGCCCAAGCTCAGGTCTGTATGTCTCATACTCACCTGTTGCAAGCTTATCCTGAATCTCCTTAGAATCCTCGTCACCGAATGTATAAACATCAACAGGACAAGACTGAACGCATCTAGGAACTCCGTCAATCCATGTTTCATCTCTGAGAAGGTGTACACAGCCTGTACACTTCTGAGGGATCATTGTTGTAGTGTTGTAGAATACTGTACCATATGGACAATCATGAACCATTTCCATCTTACCGAAAGACTTCTCAGGATCAATGATTACCATGCCTTCCTCTGTTCTGTATACACAATTAGGATACTTCTCGAGAAGTGGACAGTTATCACAATGCTGGCACATCAAGTGCATGTAGTGAACACGTACTACAGGAATCTGACCCTGTACCGTTTCTGTTATTCTATACCAGAAATGACCTGTATTTGGCTGTGGCTTTGCCCAAGGCATCCATTCATTACCAACATGCTCGTCTTTACAAGACACCTGGCAGCCGTAACATCCGTTACAGCGAGTAATATCAATTAATAATATCTTCTTACCCATAACCTTTACCTCCTATTAATATTCTCTTCTGATATTCTTCTGAAGTACTCTTTCGAATACAAGACCAGAATCCTTATCATATGGCTTGTCAAATGCTTCAGGATACTGTTTCATGCATGCATCAATATCAAAAGGCTGAACATCAACAAGGAATCCAGAGCATACCATACCTGCAGCATTCTTAGAAGTTGTATTATGTGAAGATATAAGGTTAATAGCACCGCCTCTGTCAAGGTAACCAGGAACGATGAAGTCTGCACGTGAACCATGATCAACGTAAGCTGCGCCTGGGATAACTCTCTCTGTTACATATGCGCCGCAGAGAACAATACCGCGCTCGTTGAATACCTGAACGATATCACCGGTCTTAATGCCACGTTCAGCAGCAGTTGTAGGATGCAGCCAGCATGGCTCATAGAGGTAACCATCCTTACCGCGTACCTTAGATGTAACAATTTCATGGAACCACTCGTTATCATCGATGTTGGCATGTGTTCTGTGACGTGGATGGTTAGAAATAACAACCAATGGATACTTCTTTCCACGCTCACCGTTCTGACGCTCATCATGGAACTCTGAAACTTCAACATAGTGAGGTACAGGAGGTCTTTCCTGGTCATCAGGGAAGTATCTCTTAAGGTCAACGCTCTCATACTCAAGGAGTCCTGAAGGAGTCTCAAGAGGATTCTTTCTAGGATCAAGATAAAATTCATACATACCAGGAAGGTATTTCTCCCACTCAGGATCTGTAGGAACTGCAAAATATCCTTTCTCTTCAAGCTCTTCAAATGTGATCATTCCAAGCTCCGGAACTCCTGAGTTATCAAATCCCTTTCTGATCTTATCGTCTACTGACTCACCATCTGTATACTCTTCAAGAAGACCAAGTCTTTCTGCGATCTTACATACTACCTCATAGTCTGAGAATGACTCGCCAAGAGGCTCGATACATTTCTCTTCGATGTATACCTGGTCGTAAGCTGCTGACTCACGGTCATCGGCAATGTCTCTCTCCTCAAACTTAGTATTTACAGGAAGAACGATATCTGCGAACAGACAGTCATTTTCCATCTTGTGATGCTGTACAAGGATGAACTCGATTGACGGATGTCTGAATGCCTTTGCTGTAGCGTTTGAATCGTTCCAGCATGTCAGCAGACACGGTGTATCAGACCACATCATATGGATTGGTGAGCAGCCCGGTGCAGGATATTTATACTTAATGAACTGTTCTCTTGCAGGTGTAACCTGAAGTGAAGATCCATAAATCTCAAAATGTCCCTTAAGGATAGCATCATGGATCAAAGTCTCAGGAATACACTGACGCGGAAGTCCAAGCCATGGGAATGGGTTGTATCCTGTATAAGCAGCACGTACGTTAAGCTGTGGATCGTGCATGATTGAACATGGCGTAGGAGGAGCAACCGGATGATCCTCTGATCCAAATACGGCACGGTTTGCAAGGCAGAATGAATGTACTCCAGGAGCGCCAAGTGCCTGCATGCCAAGTACGCAGCCCTCGATACGTGATACTTCTGAAGAATATGGTCCTCTGATGTAAGGTCCGCCGAATCCATGAACTACAGAAGTGACCTTCTTAGCCCAATGTCTTGCGATCGCCTTGATCTTACGTGAAGGAATATGACATCTTTCAGCTGCCCATTCAGGAGTCTTAGGGATTCCATCCTCCTTACCAAGAACATAATCAGCAAACTTGTCAAATCCAAGTGAGTGAGTATCAAGATAGTCCTGGTCATACGTGCCTTCCTGCAGCCATACGTAAGCAACAGCAAGATGGAATGCAGGGTCAGTATTAGGAATGATTGGGAACCACTTGTCTGCAAATACAGCTCCGCCGTAGTTAACATCAGGGCATACATAAACGACCTCAATGCCGATATCTCTGAAGAACAGCATGAAACGGCTTACCTGGTCACCTGAGTTGAATCCACGTGTTGTCGTACATGGATCACATCCCTCAAAAATAAGGAATTCGCTGTGTTTACATACATCGTTATAAAGATTTGAGCAGTTTGGATAAAGTCCAAAAGGCTCACCGCCCCAGAAATGCTTGGTTCCCCAGAACCAACCTTCCCATGAGTCGGCATTTCTGATCTGGATTGTTGCTCCGCCAAGAAGCTCAAGGAGTTTGAAATGGCATCCATGAGGGCCATGAACCATCTTTGTCTCGCCATGTCCATCACCCTGTGCATAAATAGCCCAAGAACCATATGTATCAATGATACGTCTGATCTCGTACTCGATCAGATCAAGAGCCTCGTCCCATGAAATTCTCTCATATCCGCTGATACCTCTGTTCTGAGGATTTCTTTCACCATGCGGATCCCAGTCAACACGCTTGATAGGGAAAAGAATTCTGTTTGGAGAATAAATACTCTTCTTCCATGTGATACCAAATGGGCCGCATGCTGACTTTTCAGGTGCCGGAAGTACCTTGCCACGCGCCTCGATCTGCCAAGGATTCAGATGCTCTTTGGAATATTTCCAATCATACCTATAAGGTCTGATACGTAATATCTTTCCATCCTTAACGTCAACAGCAGCAACATGTGAACCATTACAGAAGGCTGAATATCCAGTACCCTTAAATGTTGTAAATGTACCTGTTTTGGCCATTGAATTTACCTCTCGTTTTCTTTCTTAAATTACTAACTTAGTTTTTTGGCTGCTGCCCTGCGCCCGAGCTGTTTTTGTTAGCCTCATTAAACAGAGCTGCATATTTTTCTTCGTCTGCCTTATTGTTAAGTTTCTTAGCAATTGCGGCAAGCGCTTTGTAAGGAAGTGCCATTTCAGGATGTCCCTGCCCGTAATGCTTTTCCATTACATCCTTTGCTGCAGTCATGACTCTCTGGGCTTCCCTGAACTTAGATCTTTGGAAAAGCACGGTAGCCAGATTTATCTGTGCCTGCGCGGTGGCCGGATTGTCGTCTCCGACATACTCCTGCCATATGCTGACCGACTCACGGAGTAAGTCCTCAGCTTCCTGGAATCTTCCTGTTCCGTTGTAAGCAGCTGCAAGATTTTCAAGGCTCTGGGTAACAGCAGGATGTCTGTCGCCAAAGTATTCCTTTCTTATCTTAAGAGCCTGCTCATGCGGCGGGATAGACTTCTGATACTCACCCTTGTTCTCATAAAGAACAGCGATGTTGTTCAGTGTCTGAGCCACTGCCGGATGGTTTTCTCCCAGGACTTCCTTGCGGATATTTAAGGATCCTTCAAGAAGAGGCTTGGCGTCATCGAATTTCTCAACTGCCAAATAAATCTCGCCGAGATCATTTTCAATCTGGGCTACATCCTCACTCTTCTCTCCAAGGGAAGCTGTGTATATCGCAAGAACTTCTCTGAATGTCTTTTCTGCCTTGTCGTAATCTCCGGTCTTAACATACAGATGAGCCAGATCCTCTTCCTTTCGGCCGATCTCCGGGTCCCCTTTATCCAGGATACCCTTTAAAAGATCTATTGCCTGCATGTAAAGAGTCTCTGCCGGCCCGAATGCGCCTCTCTGCTCGTATGTTTCGGCCAGTCTTGACATTGTATCGGCAAACACCGGATGTTCCGGTCCCGGATTCTTCTCGTATATCTTAAGGGCAGCCCTTAAAGACTCACCAGCCTTATCAAAGTTGTACTCCTTGCCATATACGACAGCCAGGTTTACCAGAATAGGAGCCTTTGCTGTACAGTTTTCACCCTCATTTTTCTCCACAATGGAGATTGCCTGCTCGAGATAGTCTCTTGCCTGCTCAGGGTTTTGCATCTCCATTGTAACCTCTGCAAGTCCCTGAAGTGCCTGTACAACTCCGTTGTAATCCGTTCCGACTTTATCACGGATTTCCAGTTCTTCCTTAAACACTACCTCCGCATCTGAGTAACGCTTCACATATGAATACATTACAGCCAGCGAGCCGACGTAGTCAGCTGTTTCGTTGGAATCTCCGTTTACTTCTTTGCTTAACTCAATTGCCTCGGTCAGAGTCTCCTCTGCGCCTTCAAAATCCCCGATGCTCTGCTGAACCTCCGAAAGGTTAGAAAGACTGAGAAGAATTTTTTCTGTGTTTCCATCTTCTTTCGCAGCCTTCGCAGCATCCTTCGCCATGGACAGGGCCGTCTCAAAATCATTGCTGCTCATCGCATCTAAGGTTTTCTGGTTAAGCTCTTCAAAAGTCTGTGACATTTCTGCCACCTACTCAACTACTCTTGTTACCATCTTGTGAGGTGGAACAAGAGGAGAATCACAGAATATTATCCTTGGAACCTGAAGTGATTTTTCTGATTTGTAAAGTGCATCGATAGCGTCAACATTCTTGTCATCATTTATCAGAAGATCAGCCACCTTATCAAGAAGTGCCCATTGTCCATCAGTAAGTTCATCAACAGGAGTGTCCATAATGCCGTAGCGGTCCCATGTAAGCATTTCATTCTTAGCACATGCATCAAAATCATGAACAAGCACTGCTATCATGGCATCAATTCCTGTATTTTCGTCATCATAATAGAGGTTTGGATCAATCTTGCCTGCCCGGCAATCCTTATAAACCCCGGCAACCGGTACAAAACCATCTCCCCTGCCTTCAACGTCAACAATCTTCCATGCACCATCAACATAGCACTCAACTACATCATAAGCCATGAACTTTCCTTCGATTCCATATTCTTTAAAGAATTCTCCCGAAGGAACATACCCTGCTCTCTTACGTGCAGGGATTCCCTTTGCCCGCAGAATTGAAACTGCAAGGCCTGCGAAATGGCTTGATGAAGCCATCATTTTGGCATCTGCCGGATGATCGTAGAAGATCACAGGATTCTTCTTATCCATGAGTCTTACTGCCTCGATCATCTCATCAACATAACGGATGCTTGTCTCAAGCCAACGCTCGTTCTGGATAGGATGTTTCCAGCGGTCCATGAAGTCAAGCATGACTCCATCGATTGTCTGGCAGATTCCCTCGACAGATGATGGTAATTCTTCATAATGCGAAGCGAAAGGACCAGGATCGGTGAATTCGCTCTGAGAAGCATAATATTCAAGAATATCCATACCAAAAACCTCCTCTTTCTAAATATATATTTTTGTCCCAAAAAATATTTACTGTTTTATATACCGGCCCAAAAATGGGCACAAATATACACTTTCAGCCATACTTATTATAGAAAATAACAAAAATAAGTCAATAAAGTGAACTCAAGTCTCTTTTTTTGACACGGTAAATACAAAAAATGTCACCCAATTTTTTGCATTATATTTAATAACATCAAAAAATACCCTCCTCATTTTATGTAAATTTGGGGTATTATTTTTAGGATGAATGGTGTAAACTTTTGGATGTTAAGGAGAAAAGTATGAGAACTGTATTTGTAGCTAACAGCAAACCTGATTTTATCACAGATTTCCGTTCAATAGTAGACTGGTCAAAATTTGATTATAAGATCGTAGGTTTTTCGGATAACGGAACAAAGGCAATGGGTGAGATCTTAAGAAAGCGCCCGGACCTTGTATTTATATCCAATAATCTTCCCGGCCTAACCGGAATTGATATCATCGAACGTATTCACGGTCATGGCCTTTTAGCCGAGTTCGTACTGATGGAAGACAACGAAGATTTTAAGCTGGCGCAGAAAGCCATGAGACTCGGCGTAAGGGAGTTTCTCATTAATCCCGTTCCGCCTTCAGAGATCATCAGGGTATTAAGCGACTTTTTAGACCGTTATCAGGCGCACCACAGCAGAGATATTGAAAGCTATCTGGTTTCTACAAGAAGGCTCCTTCGGAATTCCTTCATGAGGAACTTTGTTTCTGCCGAAGAAAAACAGCACTTCTCTATTGATGACTTAAATACCCACTATCATTTCACCTTCCACGAAGGTTTATTTCAGGGTGTTCTGATCCAACTCAGAAATCTTCCAAAGGAAGAAGAAGGTACATTTCTTACTACCATCACCGAAGAACTCAGATTTCGTTTCGACCCTGTCTGTTACGAAATGATACCGTTTATCCAGGGAGCCACAAGGCTGACCCTTCTTTTCAATTACAGTGAAGAAAGCGACGTGGCCGAAAGGATTGCAGATATTCATGATGTTGTCAGGGATTTTCTGATTGAGCGTGGATGTACTTCCACCTCTTATTCCATAGGCGTAGGCTACTCCAGCAGCGATGTCAACTCGCTTCTTAATCTGCTTCACTCAGCCGAGCGGGCTGCTTACTGTGAGATTCTGCAGGGATCAAATCAGATTTTCTTCATAGACCAGCAGAATTTTGACTCCATACAGAAACAGGATGTGCTTACTACGGAATTTATCAATGATGTCCGCAACAGCGTGGAGGCAATGGATGTAACCAAATATGAAAATGCCATCCGTAAGGCCTTTGACAAGCTGCCGCCTAATACTGATCCGGAAATCATTGTTGAAATCTGCAAAACTGCCATTATAGAGATTGCCAAGGCGTGCGGTGATGCTGATGCTGTATCACCTGACGAGATCCGCAGGATCCTCTACTCTGTGATCAATGCTTCTTCCCTTTCAGCCATCACCACTTCTCTGGTACAGAACGCTACAGTCAAACTGGATGCAGTACAGAAGGAAAGAGAATTTTCAAGGCCTGTCAGGGAAGCTACAAAATTCATCAAGAATAATTATACAGAAAATCTGACTTTGGCCAATGTAGCCGATCACGTTCATCTGAACGCATCTTATCTGAGCATGCTGTTTAAAAAAGAAACCGGCCAGAATTACATGGCATTTCTGACCGACTGCCGCATTGAAGAAGCTAAAAAGCTTTTAAAAGACAGCAGCATGAGCGTGGCCGAAATCTGCTATGCTGTCGGCTACACTGATAAAAAGCACTTCAGCCGCCTGTTTATCAAGCATGTAGGCATCAGGCCTACGGCATACAGGTCGCTGCACTAAGACAACATCATGACTGAAATCTTATCGTTTTTTAACGTGTTTATTGAAAAATATCAAGATTTCAGTCACGATTCATGCTGTTGTCAAAATCTCGGCAACAGGTACGATCCCGCTGACACCAAAAAAGTGACTAAAATCTCACCGTTTTTATTTACTCAATATCAAAAAACATGAGATTTCAGTCACTTTTATTTTTCTGTTGTTCTAATTATTCAAGGAGCAGATTATTCACATTCAATTTGTTGACATCTGCTGCCTCTAGAAATCCATGGGGTTGAATCCGAAGGCTCCGGCGTCCGGATAATCCCCGGCCATCATCTGAAGTTCGCTCATCTGAAGCTCGAAATCATATTCCTTCTTCTTCCTGCCTGTCAGCTTATTAGAGATCATTTCAAAAACGCTGTCAGCCTTGCCTTCATAAATATACAACAGTTCCCTGACCTTGGCATTTAATGTCTCAGCCTCGCCCCTGTCTTTCATATCTTTTGTATTGATAAAAACATTCAGGCTTGCTGCCTGCATGGCTGCCTTGCACATGATGACTCCGCAGCCGGCATCAGAAATTGCAAGAGTTGAACCCTTATCTGCAAATATTTCAAGAATATCAATTGCCTCGCCGCACTTTTCCATTATCTTCAAAGGTACTTCACAGGCTTTGACAGAACATTTTTCAATTGTATCTTCTCTTATCTGAATTTCTTCCTCAGTATTTTTAGGGAGCCTGTATGCAGCAGCCAACGGCTTAAAGCATTCGGCATCTGCATCAATAAGGTCCAGGAATTCCTTTTGCAGTACATCGCACCGCTCTTTGAGCTTTATTATCACTTCTTCAACGTCAGCATATTTTTTCTTGCCAACTGTAAGAGAGCCCACCATATTTCCAAGAGCTGTTCCTATGGCTCCGCAAAGTGCTGCCGCGCCGCCGCCTCCCGGTGTCGGCTCCTTTGACGCCAATACATCTATAAATTCAGAGTATGTCATGTCTCTCATCAGAACAATCCTGTGATCTTTCCGTTAGAATCTACATCGATCTTCTCTGCTGCAGGAACCTTTGGAAGACCAGGCATCTTGAGGATATCTCCTGTAAGACATACGATAAATCCTGCACCTGCGCTGACCTGAGCCTGGCGGATCATGATGCGGAATCCTTCAGGACGTCCAAGCTTTGAAGCATCATCCGTAAGAGAATACTGGGTCTTTGCCATGCAGATCGGAAGTCCGCCAAATCCAAGCTTTTCAAGCTCTGCGATTTCCTTTTCTGCCTTTGGCATGTAGTCAACGCCTGCTGCGCCGTAGATTTTTGTAGCAATAGCCTCAATCTTATCCTTGATTGAAAGATCAAGGTCGTAAGCAAACCTGAAGTCATTTGGCTGCTCGCAAAGTCTTACAACTTCTTCAGCCAGCTCTTTTCCGCCTTCACCGCCTTTTGCCCATACTTCACTGAGCTTAACATTTACGCCGAGTTCTGCACATTTGCGTGTAACAAGCTCAATCTCTGCATCCGTATCCGCAACGAATCTGTTCAGGGCAACAACTGCAGGGAGTCCGTAAACCTGGGTGATGTTTTCAACATGCTTAAGAAGATTTGGAAGACCTTTCTCAAGAGCCTCAAGGTTCTCTGCTGCCAGCTCTGTTTTCGGAACTCCACCGTTATACTTGAGAGCTTTTATCGTAGCTACAATGATAACTGCGTCCGGCTTCAGGCCTGCATAACGGCACTTGATATCCAGGAACTTCTCTGCTCCAAGGTCGGCACCGAATCCTGCCTCAGTTACAACATAGTCTGCAAAATGCATTGCCATCTTTGTTGCTGTTACAGAGTTGCAGCCGTGAGCGATGTTTGCAAAAGGACCGCCGTGGATAAATGCCGGTGTTCCTTCCAGGGTCTGAACCAGATTTGGCTTAATGGCATCCTTAAGGAGTGCTGCCATGGCACCCTGAGCATTTATCTGACCTGCTGTTACAGGCTCACCCGAGCGTGTATATGCAACAACTGTTCTGGCAAACCTTTCCTTCAGGTCATCGATGTCCGATGCCAGGCAGAATGAAGCCATTACTTCAGATGCAACCGTGATGTCAAATCCATCCTCACGGGTGTAGCCGTTGGCCTTTCCGCCCATGCCGTCAACAATGTTTCTCAGCTGTCTGTCGTTCATGTCAACGCAGCGTCTCCATACGACTCTTCTCGGGTCGATGTCAAGAGCGTTGCCCTGATAAATATGATTATCGATCATTGCCGCAAGAAGATTATTGGCTGCTCCGATGGCATGAAAATCACCTGTAAAATGAAGGTTGATATCCTCCATTGGGATTACCTGGGCATATCCGCCGCCGGCAGCTCCGCCCTTAACACCAAATACAGGTCCAAGGGATGGCTCACGAAGGGCAATGATGGTCTTTTTGCCGATCAGGCTTAAGGCGTCACCGACACCGACTGTGGTTGTGGTCTTTCCTTCTCCTGCAGGGGTCGGATTAATGGCTGTACAAAGGATCAGCTTTGCCTTCTTTCCGTCTGCTCTTGGTGTATTTAAAAGGTTTGAATCAACCTTTGCCTTATATTTTCCATAATATTCGATATCATCCTCACTAAGGCCAACCTTAGCTGCGATATCCCTGATATGCTGCGGAACTGCTTCCTGTGCGATCTCAATGTCTGATTTAAAACCCATCTTGTCCCTCCGATAATATATTTTCTAAAGTCAATAATGACACACTTTTCTGCATTATATAATAAAGATGCACTGAAGTGTTGAACTTTTTCAGTGCATCCCAAAATATTTTATAAGTATTTTTTCTGACGAATGTAAAATTCCTCCCGAAATATAGCGTTAATCTTCGTAGCGTAGATTATGCTTTCCACGATTATTAACATACTTCTTTACGTCTCCGACCATGTACAATGAACCCACTGCGCAGATCGGAATAGTCCTTCCGGCCTTATCAAAGGCTGCCTCTATTGCTTCCTCAATCGAACCATAGGAGCTGACCTTTATGTCATCTCCTCCGATTTCTTTGATCGCTTCAGCAGTCTTTTCTGCCGGAAGTGCTCTCTCACTATCCGGAGTTACTGTCAGTACTTCTCTAGCCATTGGGAGGATGTTTATCAGCATGTCGGTATAATCCTTATCCGCAAGGACTCCGAATATCATGATAAGTTTTTCGCCCTGAAATACTGACGCTATGCTTTCTGCCGTGGCCCTCGCGCCCTGAGGATTATGGGACCCATCCACAATAAAAATCGGATCGTGATTAATGACCTCAAATCTTCCCGGCCACCTGGTTTCTTCCAGACCCTTGGCGACGTTTCCGTTGGTAATGTTATACCCCAGCGTTCTCAGGACCTGGACAGCCTTAATTACCACCGCAATATTTTCCACCTGATACCTTCCAAGCAGAACTATGGCCATGGTACCAAAGTCCGGGTGTGATATCAGCTGTCTGTCGATATTGGCACTTTGAAACTCCACTGTTTCCGGATCAGAAACATAAATTTCAGCACCGACTTCTTCACATCTGGCATTAATGACATCTATTACTGAACGTTTCTGTTTATAGGCAACAACCTTGCAGCCTTCTTTTATAATACCGGATTTTGTCCTGGCTATCTCTTCCTCTGTATCTCCAAGATACTGGGTATGGTCCAGGCTGATGGCTGTGATTATGGCCAGCTCGGGGCTTTTGATAATATTGGTAGAGTCAAGCTCTCCGCCCATGCCTACTTCCAGTATGACAATGTCACATTCATTGCGATGGAAATATTCAAAAGCAATGGCCGTATTAAGTTCAAACTCTGTCGGGCCATCTTTCATGGAATCGGCAAAAGGCCTGACATAAGTGGTTATGTCCGCCAGTTCCTCATCTGAAATGTTTTTGTTGTTGATCTGCATCCGTTCATTGAAGACCTCAATGTACGGTGATGTGAACAGTCCAACCTTAAGTCCAGCCTGGACCAGGATGGATGATAGAAATGCACATACAGAGCCTTTTCCGTTGGTTCCTCCCACATGGATAAATTTCATTTCATCCTGAGGATTTCCCAGAAGATTCATCAGTTCCCTGATCCTTTCAAGACCCGGAACCGAACCTTTCCAGCTAGTGCTCCCAATGTAATCCAGTGCTTCCTGATAGTTCATAGCATGCAAGTTTATGAGATCACCTTCACTCTTCGCAGGCTGCAACAAACACGGCTGCCTCCGTGCTGTGACCTCATATTCCTTTCTGATAATATGTATTACTTTATCTTTTTAAAGCCTTCGTCTGCATCTACAACATCGCAGACAACCAGCCTTTCATACTCTTTTCCATCAGCAGCGCTGCACCGCTGCGCTGTAAATCTAATGTCGTATCCGGCAAAACCCATGCCAAACACATAATCAGGCGCTTTATTATAAGCCGCCCTTGGATCCTGCTCCAGCAAATGAACTGCAGCGGTCCTCTTTTCTTCCGGCAGTCTTTCAAGTAATTCTTCCGGAAAGATGACTTCCATTTTGAAGTCTTTATGTTGCTGACCAAATCCGCCTTTTGCGTCGTGAATGTCATCCGCATAAGGCATGTATGGTTTAATATCGTAAATCGGGGTGCCGTCAAGCAGGTCAACACCGGAGACGAGAAGCTGCATTCCTTCCTTGCCTCCGTCAATTATCTTCTCCAGCTTAACACACGAAAGACCTATTCCGTTAGGTCTGAACGGAGACCTGGTAGCAAAGATTCCCTTCTTTACCTTGCCTCCGAGTCTTGGGGGATGGACCGTCATGGTCTTTCCGTCCCATTCTGACTTTGAAAACCCCCACAGCAGCCATAGGTGGGAATATTCCTCTATTCCCCTTATGGCTGCGGGGTCTTTAAATTCATCGGTGAATGTTATCAAGCCCTGCAGTTCGGGAACCAGTGTGCTCTGACGGGGTATCCCGAACTTTTCAGGGAAATCTGTATGTATGTATGCTACAGGATTAATCGATCTTTCCATCTGATCCAAGTACATTCTTGATCTTATGAGCTACCATATCCTTAACAGCCTGGCGTGCAGGTTTAAGATACTGACGTGGATCAAAATGATCCGGATGCTCAGCAAAGTACTTACGGATGTTGGCTGTCATTGCCAGACGGATGTCTGAGTCAATGTTAATCTTGCATACAGCAAGTTCAGCAGCATGACGAAGCTGCTCTTCAGGAATACCAACTGCATCAGGCATGTTTCCGCCGTACTCATTGATGATCTTAACAAATTCCTGAGGAACTGATGAAGATCCGTGAAGTACGATAGGGAATCCAGGAAGTCTCTTAATGCACTCTTCGAGTACGTCAAAACGAAGTGGAGGCGGAACAAGGATTCCGTCAGCATTTCTTGTGCACTGAGCAGCTGTAAACTTGTATGCGCCGTGGCTTGTTCCGATGGCGATGGCAAGTGAATCACAGCCTGTTCTTGAAACAAACTCTTCAACTTCTTCAGGACGTGTATATGATTCGTGTCCGGCCTCAACCTTAACCTCATCCTCGATTCCTGCAAGTGTTCCCAGCTCAGCCTCAACTACTACGCCATGGTCATGGGCATACTCAACTACCTGCTTTGTAAGGGCGATGTTCTCCTCAAATGGCTTTGAAGAAGCATCGATCATAACTGATGTAAATCCACCGTCGATACAGTTTTTGCAAAGCTCAAATGTATCGCCATGATCAAGATGAAGTGCAATAGGAATCTCCGGATTTTCAGCGATGGCAGCCTCAACCAGCTTTACAAGGTATGTATGGTTTGCATACTGACGTGCTCCCTTTGATACCTGAAGGATAACAGGGCTTCTCAGCTCACCTGCTGCCTCTGTGATACCCTGGACGATCTCCATGTTGTTGACGTTGAATGCACCGATTGCATATCCGCCGTCATAAGCCTTTTTGAACATTTCTGTCGTTGTTACTAATGGCATTTTATTACCTCCTGATATTTTTCAGTAAGCCTGTGCCAGACTTTACTGTATTAATTACGTACAATTATACTCTTTACCCAATCTCATGTATATTACCACACTTTTCCCATATTCGGAACAAATTTTTGGCTTTTATTAGGATTTTTGCCCAATTTTCGGTGCGGTTTGATGGTAAGATTTTCACTACATTTATACATTGCTTCGAAAGTCACCTTGTTGAACCCGTGCAGCTTTCTGCATCTATCACTGTAATCTCCTTTATCATGAATTCATTTCCCGTCAACAGATATGTATCTTCGCTTCCGCAGTAAGGACAGATCTTGGCATACTTTACCGTTTCATAGTCACCGCCGCAGCTTTGGCAATGTGTTACTGCATCTATTTGCTCTATAAACAGTTCTGCCTCTTCCAGAATCGGCTCTTTTTTTCTAGCCCAGTTCCAGCAGTCTGTCAGATATTCATGGATAATGCCGGACACCTGCCCTATCCGCAGCGTAACCGACTCTACTTTTTCCGCTTTATTTTCCTCTGCCGCATCCTTAACGTCTTTTATGACATAAAAGACTACTCCCAGTTCGTGCATTTTATCTCCGTTTTAAGGCCCCGCAGGCAAATATGCCCCGGGGCCTGTTTAAATTATTTTTTCTTGTGATTGATCTTCATGGCGCTCTTTACGGCATATGGAAGAATGTATTTAAACTTATCCTCGGCCACGGTCATCTTCGAGCATTCCGGCCTGTCTCTGTGAAGCGTAATGGCATCAAAGCTGCATTTTGTGGTGCAGACACCGCATCCGATACACTTGTTTGGATCAACTATTGATGCACCGCAGCCCAGACATCTGGCAGTTTCAATCTTTACCTGCTCTTCTGTTAGTGTCAGGTGGTCGTCTCTGAAGGCATTAGTTTCATTCCCATTAACACCTGCCTCCTGACGCGGAGCCCTGTCATAGCTTTCAACCAAAATGTCTGCTTTATCAAGAGGCGTGAATTCCCACTTGTTGCGTCCGATGGTCATGTGTCCGTTCTGGACAAATCTATGGAGTGACTCTGACGCAAATTTGCCCTGGGCAATGGCATCTATTACAAACTTTGGTCCTGTGTATACATCTCCGCCTACAAATATGTCCGGCTCAGCTGTCTGGAAAGTAAGGGAATCTGCCTGAGGTCCGTTTCCTCTTCCCAGCTCTACCTTGCTGCCCTCCAGCATGCTGCCCCAGTCGATGGCCTGTCCAACCGCAAATATTACTCTGTCGCAGGCAATCTCCATGGTATCATTCTCATCATATTTCGGGCTGAATCTGTGGTTTTCATCAAATACAGATGTACATCTCTTAAAGATGATTCCGGTAACCTTCCCGCCTTCTGTCAGGACTTCCTTTGGTCCCCAGCCATTATGGATTTTTATGCCGTCGGCCTCCGTATCTCTTACCTCTTCAGGCGTTGCAGGCATTTCCTCAGGTGATTCAAGGCACAGCATTGTAACCTCTGCCGCTCCTGACCTCCTGCTGACTCTGGCTGCGTCCACCGCTACGTTTCCGCCGCCTACTACAACGACTCTTCCATCGTAATTTGTCTTTCCGGTATTGGCTTCCCGTAAGTATTCGACCGCAGTGAATGTGCCTTCGGCATCGTCTCCTGCAACTCCCGGTCTTCTTCCCTTGCTGCAGCCGATTGCAATATAAAAAGCTTTATAGCCCTCGGCGCGCAGTTCATCCAGGGTGACGTCTTTTCCAACTTCCACTCCGGTGCGGATCTCCACGCCCATTTCCTTCATAATATCGATCTCCGCATCGATGACATCTTTCTCCAGCTTATATGAAGGTATGCCATATCTCATCATGCCGCCCGGCTGATCATTTTTTTCAAATACTGTCGGATAATATCCCCGTTCTGCCAGATAATATGCGCATGAAAGTCCTGCAGGTCCCCCGCCGATTATGGCAATCTTTTCTTTCCATCTGCCCAGATTTGAAGCCACAACTATAGGAGGAGCGTACCTGGTCTCTTCCTTCAGGTCCTGCTCAGCTATAAACTTCTTAACTGCATCGATTGCAATCGCCTGGTCCACAGTTCCTCTTGTGCATGCTTCCTCACATCTTCTGTTGCAGATTCTTCCGCAGACTGCCGGGAATGGATTGTTTCTCTTTATGATGGCCAGTGCCTCTTTATACTTGCCCTGTGCAGCCTTCTTAAGGTACCCTTGTACCGCAATGTGGGCAGGACAGGCGCTTTTACATGGAGATGTTCCGCTCTTGTGGGTATTGATGCGGTTATTATCCCTGTAATCAGGGTCCCACTTTTCAGGACCCCATTTAAGTTTTCCATCAGGCAGCTCCTGTCTTGGATACTCTACCTCGCTGCCATCCTTTCTGCACAGCTTCTGCCCCAGCTTTACTGCTCCTGCCGGGCAATACTCCACGCATCTGCCGCAGGCTGTACACATTTCCTTATCCACATGAGCCACATATGCAGAACGTGACAGATTCGGCGTATTAAAAAGCTGGGATGTACGAAGGGCATTACAAATATTTACATTACAGTTGCAGATGGCAAATATCTTGCCCTCGCCGTCTATATTTGTAACCTGGTGCACAAATCCATTGTCCTCAGCCCTTTGAAGGATATCCATGGCTTCTTCGTAGGTGATGTCATGACCCTTTCCTGTCTCGCGGCAATAGTCCGCCATGTCACCTACGCCTATGCACCATCCCTCGTAGCTGTCAGCGCAGCCCTCTTCCATGGTCTTTCTTCCATGCCGGCAGGAACATATGCTGGCTCCGATATGTCCTTCATATCTCTTAAGCCAGTAGGATATGTGTTCGATGTCCATGGTCTCATTTTCCAGGGATATGGCCTTTTCAACCGGAATGACATGCATTCCTACTCCGCCGCCTCCAGGAGGTACCAGATGGGTGATCCCTGCCAACGGCAGATAAGTCATTCTCTCAAAAAATTCTGCCAGCTCAGGATTCTCCTTCATCAGTGAAGGTCGCATATTGGTATACTCGCCCGAGCCCGGGACAAACAATGGAACCCAGTATTCTCTTTCCCTCTCTGTGCCCGGGATAGGACCGTTTTTATCATATTTATCGCCATAGTCGTACTCAAGTATTCCCACATAGGCCATTTCATCCAGGAGCTTCTGGAATTTTTCTTTTCCTTCCTCAGGGATTTTATTCATTTTGCAAAGTGCATCAAACTTATAGTGTTTGCGGACTTTCATGGTCAGAGCCACGTCTGCCATTTCGTCCGTTACAACGCATCTCAGGCCCCAGTACTCCGGAGCGTCCGAGTCAATCTTGACACCCATTCTATCCGTGATACGCTGAGCCAGCTTGATTATCTTTTCACTTGGGTTTTTCTCGCCCTTATACTTTGGTGTGATTTTTCCAATCGGTGGAACAATTTTATTTTTTTCCTCTGTAGACAACATGCGAATTTTCCTCCGGATAATTAAATATCAACCTTAACCGCCAATCATTTGTACAAATATTATACAATCATGAATAAATTTGGCAATATGCCTGCATGATAAAAATTTCTGATATTACTTTACAGGTATCTTTACTTCCAATGATTCGTTCATTATCGTATATCCATAATCAACATACTCATCGTCATCTACCAGAGAAAGTGCACTTGGGTCATATGTCATTAACACCAGCCTCAGGGTATGCCCCTCCTCCAGGGTGTAGACTGTTGGCACCATGTAAAACGTATAATCATAAGTCTCGCCTGCACTGACATTCTGATTTTCCTCGTAGTCAGCAAGATCAGCAGAGCCGCCGGGGTTTGCCAGATCCAGCCATCCATAAGAAATAATCTTTGCCTTTGTTTCAGATTTTTCGAAGCTTAAGATGTCTCCGTATCCAAGGCCGCCCCCTAGTTCAAAGCTTCCTGTTGCTTCCATCGGAAGCGTATCTCCCAAAGATGCCATTGTCATATAACCTGAAAATGCCTTTTCTCCGTCTATTACATCTATCAGCATTGCGGTTGCCATGGTTCCTTCATATCCGCTGACCGTCGGTGATGCCTTAAAATGAACCTCCGGCGTTCCGTAAATGGTAGTTCCGCCGGCCAGATTCAGATCATATGATGCTGCATATTCTCCCGAAAGGCTGCAGGCAAATTCGCTTTTTGTGCTCTGGTCGATGTACATTGTCCCATCCTCAATTACATAATCAGAAAAAACCTCATCCAGATTCTCCGATGTTACAGTATTTGTATCCTGCTCATAATTTACGCTGCAGTCCTCATAATTAAAATCTCTCCAGCTGTCCGCTGTATAAAACTCCCCGTCAACATTGCTCTGATATGTGACCTCTGCCATATTCTCGATCCCGTTATCTACTCCCAGCAGATAATGGCTGAGCCACTTGTTCAGCAATTCCTGCCACAATGTGTCACCTATCATCAGACCGTCCGGATAGTCGTGGCCATTCTGGTGAAGTACCATCTTTACCGTCTGGCCTGCCTTTTTAAAGGCCTGATACATGCCATCTGCCTGTTCAGCAGTTACATTAAAATCATTAAGTCCCTGCACTATCAGAGCAGAGCAGTTTATTTTTTCATATGCGCCGGTATAGTCGCTTATCTTCCATACGTCGGTATAATTTCCATTTGCCTCATCCTGATCGTCTCTGATTTGCTTAAGAAATGATGCATATCCGCTCTTTAGTTCACTCCAGCTCTCATCCGTAAAACAGCCGCCGCAGTTATTTGCAGCAAGGGTATCAATGTAATTGCCCTCATAATAGTGAGAAATCCCCAGGGAATTAGTATATTTATACCAGCATGATATGCCGCTTTCCGGGATAATTGTCTCCAGTCCTTCTACGCCGAGAGTTGCTACCTCGTATGGAAGCGTTCCTCCGTAGGACAGACCGATCATGGCCACCTTGCCATTGCTCCAGTCAGCTTTAACTTCGTTTGTTCCGTTTTTGTCCGAATAAGCTTTTCTGTTTCCCGTCAGCCACTCAATTACGCACTTATGTGATATTGCCTCCAGATCAAATCCGCACAGTTCGAACCCTTCCGAGCCGTATGTGCCGATTCCGGCGCATTCTATCACAGCAAATCCACGTACCAGATAATAATCATACTGATCCGCGTAGTCATACCCTTGAGCCCCGCTTACCGGAACATCGTAGACATATTCACTCCTGTCCTGTGAAACGGCCAGTTCATATGTGGATATTTCCTCGGCGTCTGCCCTTTTTTCACCGCTCTTATAAAGGGTCCCATAGTCGAACTCCCCATCTGCGTTATCCAGCATTTCGTCACTATAAATCTCATTTGTACCCGCATTATATGGCGTCGGATCATAGATTACGCCAGCTTTGTAATCTCCATTTACAGCTGCCGTCGGCACCTGGGCAAATACTTTTACCAGGTCATCTTTCCCATCACCGTCAGTATCATTATCGGTCTCCACATACACACAGAACCGGAGTATGTCGCTTTTCTCATTGCTGTACCAATCGTCCCTGAAATTGGTAAACTGAATGATTGGCTGGGCCGCGCCGTCTGCTATGGCGTAATCCACACCAGCACTGTTGTTTGAACTGCTGCCTCCGGCAGCAGTTTTTCCGCACCCTGTCAAAGCAAGCACTGCTGCCAGCAGGATTATGCCTAAACATCTGCCTTTTTTAATTTTGTTTTTCTTATCTTTATTGTTTTTCATATCTCTATCTCCGCATTCCGTACCTCTATATCCGCAATCCATACCACCATTTCCGCAATTCATTCACTATCTACGCAATTTCAATTTCTCAGGGTTATTTTTTGATTTTTTGTATATACTGCGGAGTGGGGAGCAACCGCTCCCTGCTCCGCTGCATTATGCATCCTTTTCTTCTGTATTCACTGCGATTCAGGGAGTAACCATTCCCTATTCCGTTTTGTTTGATGCCTATGTGCTCTAATTTACGACGTTTTAATGCGATAACTCTCCCCATTATGCTGCCGATGTTTTGTATTTTACCACCACGACTGAAATCTTGCCTTTTTTTCTGCAATTTTCCAAAAAGCATTAAGATTTCAGTCACTAGCCTTGCAAAGCTGATGCCTTAGGAAATCCCAAGTCATTGGCCAGATTAAAGCAAAACCATTCTGTGCAAGAAAGTCAGCCGGGGGATAAAGTCAAAAGAGCTGCATGGCCGGTATTCCGGCTATGCAGCTCTTAAAGTCTTAAATAATATTCTTTTAACACGCTGTTTTATCAGATTGGAAACTCTTTACAGTTCTCCGCCGCGCTCTTCCCTGATGGACATGCTGATCTCAAGATTGCCGTTTCTGCATCTCAGCTGATCGATGAATTCCTTTTCTTTTGAAACATCCTTGAGTGTGATGTCATATTTCAGCTTGTAGAGACTTCCCATGTTGGTTGTCTTAACCTTGATCAGCTCGCAGGCTGTTGTGTACTCTTTAAAAAGATCCTCGAAAATTCCTGTGTAGTCAAGATCTTCAGGGATTGTGATGCTTAATGTCTTGTCAGCTCTTGCCTTTACCTTTCCGCCAAGTCCCAGGATATTGTAGACTACAAGGAAAATAGCCATGAGGAGAGCGAAAAGAATTCCATAAGCAAGGTAACCCATGCCCGTGATCAGTCCTGCTCCCATTGCAAGGAAAAGAGCTACTATCTCTCTGGCTGTACCTGCAACCGATCTGAATCTTACAAGGCTGAATGCACCTGCTACAGCAACTCCGGCGCCAATATTTCCGTTAACCATCATGATGACTACGCAGACAACTGCAGGCAGCAGGGCCAGGGTTACCACATAACTCTTAGAGTAATTTGACCTGAACATGTATGCGAATGCAAGGATCAATCCGATCACTATTGCCGCTGCAATACACAGGATAAAGTCTCCGATGGATATTACAGATGTTGTACTTGAATCAAAAATTCCGTTAAAAATCGAACTTGTCATTTAATTTTGTCTCCTTAAGTTTTAAGCCCAAACGGCGTTTATTTTTATCTTATGCGTCACATACAGGCAACAGTATTTTTTTCTTTGCCCTGAAGCCTTTCAGGCACATACTTTACGACCTGTTTTCTTCTTGCTGCTTCTCCAAACATTTCAGGCTGTATTACCTGAGTGTAATAAGTTCCATATTTTGAATAAGACGTCTTATATATTTTTTCTTTCGAAAGGAAGTTTGCCATCCATATAGGCATTCCGGCTGATATCTTAAGTTCCATCAGTACATATCCTTCCTGAAGCAGGGATGTTCCACCGGCATTTTCGCAAAGCGAAAGCCTGTCAGTTCTTGCCATTATGTTATCATCGAACGTAACCCTGAAGTCGCTTCCGTCCCTCATGAAGTATGCTTCGCGTTCGTAACTCAAGAATACCTTAGGCTTCAGCCCTTCGTAGTGATGTCTGAAATACTCTATCTCCTGGGCAATCTGGCTGTCCACCGGACATTCATCTTCGCTTGAAAGCCACATTTCTGCCCCTGAATTGCTCATTGACAGCCTTCTCTTATATACAACAGAGTCGTATTTCTTTTTCAGCTCAACAAAGACCTTACTGTTTTCCTTTGCCTTTCCATATGAACGAACTCGGAGTTTTTCCTTGTAAATCGGTTTTTCTATGGAATTTCTGATCAGCCTGAAATCATCCGTATCATAATAGATGTTGCATATGGTTGTTCTTCCATATTCGTCAATATCCATGAAATCGCTCATTAACTCAAGAATTTTTTCCTTCTGCTCCATGGTCAGTTTATATTTCAGTTCATATCTTTTGAAAATGCTGATGTCACCCATATTCAAGCCTTTTCCTTTCATTTTCTGTATACACTTTAAACCACGAACCTTAATACAAACCTTAAAAGAGACATTTTATTAAAAAATTGAAAATATTAAATTCCCAATACCCAGATAAACGAAAAAATGAGCCACTAACCCCGTCCCCCAGGTCCACAAAAAAGAGCAGGTGTTTTCACCTGCTCTTTACATTACTGCGTATTTTCGGATTTAGTTTTCAATTCTTTCTTTAATGTACTCTTTTACCTGAGTTTTTTCAATGCCGAGCACTACTGCCAGCTCTCCGTAAAGCTTGTCTTCCGCCATGTTGAAATATTTCTCGTCGCTGGATGTGACTTTTTTTCCTTCGGCAAGTCTTGTCTGCTTGCGCTCATAAATGGTCTTTATAAGACTGAATATTTCCCTGCAATCGCAGCCTTTTATGGTGTCCTTATATGTCTGTTCCCTGAATTTTTCATCAGTTATGGTAATCGTGGTAATGCTTTCTGCCTCAGCTATCAGGCTCTCTGCCTCTTCCCTGCTGATAATGGCACGAATAACGATTTTCTCATTATCGCATGGAGTCAGTATCTTGCTGTTTCCCGAGTAATACGGCACAAGACTATAATAGTCCTTGGATTTATCTGCACCGCTGAGGGTCGATGGACCGATGCTCTCCACTGTACATACACCAATATTACCGTATACAACTAAATCCCCAATGTTAAACACGAAAACCTCTTTTTCTAAAACAAACCAATCAAAATGATTTCTAAACAATATTTACTATTGCATTTTATCATATAATCTGCTATTTTGTAAGTTTTTTTAAAGATTTAGTTGGAAAATTCCTTATATTCTGCTGCAATACTGATATATTTCATAGAAACATCTTCTGTTATTGTACGCCACATTACAGGAATGGTCTTCCGGGCATTAATTCCGGCTGCAGCCAGTTTGTCATTTTCCATAACATCAACTATGATATCTGCCATTTCCCTGCTGTCATCAGGCCCTATAAAACCATTGATGCCGTCATTTATGATCTCAGCCGCATTTGAACCTTCAAGCAGAAGCGACGGAATGCCAAGAGCTGCTGCCTCCCGGACAGTTACGGGCGCATTATCATATTTCGAAGGGAAGAAGAAAAGGTCACTTGCCAGGTAAACTTTCTGCAGGTCAGTTCTGTCATCTATCCTGCCCAGGAATTTTACTTTGTCTTCCAATTCGAGGCTATTACAATAATCCTTTATCTCTATTCCGTAGTAGCCCT
>R11__coassemble_383_pt1 | contig 30246 bp, 24 predicted proteins | sample R11__metabat2_high_PE_009 | metagenome-assembled genome bin R11
GAGATAAAAAACGACAAAAATATGATCCCGGCACGCAAAGCATACTTCCACTTGCCGGGATTATTTGAATTTTACGAGCTGTACAGGGCCTTTCTGCCGCTTTTTGTGGAACATAGGGAATATTTCCACGATTGGTGCGAGATAGGCTCAATTTATGGGGCTCCTGCTGACTGCCTTTGGGGCGGAGGAAGAGTAGGGTTTGGAGATGCCTGCGAAAGTGACGTAGTTAAACTGATGCAGGAATACGGCATCTCTGCCCGACTGACCTTCAGCAACTCCATGCTTAAAACAGAACATCTTTCGGACCGCAAATGCAACAGGCTTTGCAAAATGTTTGATGAATCAGATATTAACAACGGAGTGATCGTCCATTCAGACCTTCTTACACAGTACCTTAAAACAAATTACCCTAGGCTGTACCTGGTATCTTCCACAACCAAGGTCCTGTCAGATTTTGAACAGTTAAAATGTGAACTTGACCGGAAGGAATTCAAATTTGTTGTGGCTGATTTCCGCCTTAATAAGGCTTTTGACAGACTCGGCGCATTAACACCAAAGCAGAAGCAGAAAACCGAATTTTTGTGCAATGAGTGCTGTAATTTTGGCTGTGCAGACCGGAAGGAGTGTTATGAAAATGTCAGCCGTAAAAGCCTTGGAGAAGATGTCCCGGACCACATCTGCACATCGCCGGGCGCCTCTTTAGGATACCGGTTTTCAAAGGCAATGGAAAATCCCGGTTTCATCAGTGTGGATGACATCCAAAACGTTTACATGCCCCTCGGCTTTTCAAACTTCAAGATTGAAGGAAGGAGCCTTGGCAGCGCAGTAAACCTGGAATTTCTGCTTTATTACATGGTAAAGCCGGAATGTCAGCTTAAAGTCCGGGAGGCCATATACCTCGACAGCATGCTGGATTTATTTTAATTTTTCATTCACCCACCACAAATTAAATCCGGGAAATTTCGCGTTATTGTACAATGTAAAAACAATAGTTTTCAAAAGCCTTGTATGTTTTGCAATATTGTTTTTGAATTAACAAACTTTTATAATTACATCAAATTTGAATTTAAAAGGAGAGAATTATGTCTATTTCACCACTTCAGAAAGCAAGATATGAATATAATCCAAAGCTTCCGGGCATGTTAAAAGGCGGCATCGAAAACATCTGTGTTCAGATTGGCGCACCTACACAGAGCGTTGCCGATCAGGAAAAGATCAAAGAGCTTTTCCCTAACACATACGGAAAAGAAGAAATCACATTTGTTAAGGGTGCTAACACTGCTGAAAGCAAAAAGCAGGTTGTGGGCGTTATCCTTTCGGGTGGACAGGCTCCGGGCGGACACAACGTAATCTGCGGTCTTTACGATGCATTAAAGGCAATGAACCCTGAAAACGAACTGATCGGATTCAAGGGCGGCCCAAGCGGTCTTATCGAAGACGACTACATGATCATGACAGATGATTACATTGATGCATACAGAAATACAGGCGGATTCGATATCATCGGTTCCGGCAGAACAAAGCTTGAAACAGTAGAACAGTTTGAAATTGCCACACAGGTCTGCAAAAAGCATGGCGTGACTGCCATCGTCATCATCGGCGGTGACGATTCCAACACAAACGCAGCTGTTCTGGCAGAGTACATGGCAGCCAACAACACCGGTGTTTCAGTTATCGGATGTCCTAAGACAATCGACGGCGACCTGAAAAATGAAGATATCGAGATCTCATTTGGTTTTGATACAGCAACAAAGACATACAGTGAGCTCATTGGAAACATCGAGAGAGACTGTAACTCAGCTAAGAAGTACTGGCATTTCATCAAGGTAATGGGTCGTTCTGCTTCTCATGTTGCACTTGAATGTGCCCTTGAGACCCAGCCAAACATCTGTCTTGTCGGCGAGGAAGTTGCCGCCAAGAAGCAGTCTTTAGCAGAAATCGCAAATTATATCGCTGATGCAGTTGAGACAAGAGGAAACAACAAACAGAACTTTGGTGTTGTCATCATTCCTGAAGGAATCGTTGAATTTGTTCCTGAATTCTCAGTCCTTATTGCAGAGATAAATGAGCTTCTTGCAGGAGAAAATACTGCAAAATTCAACGCTCTTGGAAGCTGGGATGAAAAATATGCGTTCATCGAGGCAGGTCTTACAAAAGAATCCATGGCTGTATTTGCCATCCTTCCTGCCGGCATCCAGCAGCAGCTCTTCCTTGAAAGAGACCCTCACGGAAATGTACAGGTTTCACTTATTGAATCTGAAAAGCTTTTTGCAGAGCTTGTAAGAGCCGAACTGGCTAAGAGAAAGGCAGCCGGCACATACACAGGCAAATTCTCAACACAGACACATTTCTTCGGCTATGAAGGAAGATGCGCATTCCCATCTAACTTTGATGCAGACTATTGCTACTCACTGGGTTACAATGCATGCATGCTCATCGCTTATGGCTACACAGGATACCTTTCAAAGGTTTCAAACCTTTCGGCTCCTGCTGATGAGTGGGTTGCCGGCGGCATGCCTATCACAAAGATGATGAACATCGAAAGAAGAAACGGTAAGGATAAGCCGGTTATTAAGAAGGCTCTTGTTGAGCTGGACGGCGGACCATTCACATTCTACGCAGAGCACAGGGCTGACTGGGCTGTAAACACATGCTACACATACCCAGGCGCAATCCAGTACTACGGACCATCCGAGGTCTGCGACATCACAACAAAGACTCTGGCACTTGAGCATCAGAAATAATTACCAGTTTATTTGGTAAATTAAATGACCGGAAATCTCTGCACGGGATTTCCGGTTTTTTATTTTATATTTTAGGCTTTTCATTTTTTAAGCTTTTTTATTCAAATTTTTTGCATCGTGCTATAATCAGATAAGATTTCTTAATACAGATATAACGTAATTTACTGAAAATACTATCAACCGGAGAAATTTAAATGGCAAGCAAAGTACTGAAGATCGGACGGACAATGGAATTCGGCGCCCAGGGCAGACTGACTGAGATCACTATCAGTTCAGGCGGCATGGCCCGCTCACAGTTTGTAAACGCAGACAGCATGGAGCAGCAGCACGTCCTTGTCGGCGACACGATAGAGATTGCAAATGACGGTACGGTAACGCTCTGCAAAAAAAATGAGATACTTTTCGGTGAGGTCCATCATATTGCCATCATTGGCAGCAATCTTGAGCGCACCAGGGAATTTTACGTGGATAAATTAGGTTTCAAGGTGCTGGATGAATGTTTCAGGGAGGAACAAAATGACTACCGCATGGACCTTAAACAGGGAAATGTCCGCCTTGAGATCTTTATAAAGCCGGAAAGCCCCGAAAGGCCAAGCTACCCTGAAGCCAACGGACTGAGACACCTGTGCTTTCACGTTGCATCCGTTGAAGATACCATCAAAGCACTGAATGATTGCGGTATAGAGACCGAGCCGGTCCGCAACGACACATTTACAGGAGAAAAACTTTCATTTTTTACAGACCCTGACGGTCTGCCGATTGAAATACATGAGTGAATTTCAACCGGCATATGCGTCAGATCCCGAAAAGTTCAGCCGTTTTAATCATCCGTTCTGAAACCTTCACGCCAAACGGGCATCTGGATTCGCACCCCTGGCAGCCGATGCACTCAGATGCATGATGTGAAAGCAAATTATAGTGGGAGCGGATTGAATCCGGCACTTCGTCCTGCATTATACCCAGGTCATAGAATTTATTAACCATGGCGATATCAATGTCCACAGGGCACGGCTTGCAGTGACCGCAATATGTGCATTGTCCGTTATATGAATGAAGCGGGGCATTGGCAATGACAGAAGCATAGTCCTTCTCGTCTTCTGAGGCTGTCTCGTACTTAATTGCACCATCTACCTGTTCGGAAGTGTCAAAGCCGCACATGATTGATGAAACTGCCGGTCTGGTGAGGGCATAATGGATGCACTGCACCGGTGTCATTGCAACGCCAAAAGGTGATCTTTTTTCATCGAAAAGTCTGCCGCCTGCGAAGCCCTTCATGACAGTGATGCCTATATCGTTTTCTTCACACGTCTTATAAAGAAGCGCCCTGTCAGGGTCTATTCCCTTTAATCCGGCGTCAAACTCTTCGGCAAACATTTCATTTATGTCTTCACTTGCAGGAAGCATGTCAAATGCAGGGTTAATACTAAACAGGATCATTTCCACAAACCCGCATTTTGCAGCTTTAATGGCAACCTTAGGGTTATGGGAGCTCATTCCGATATGCCTGATCACGCCCTTTTCCTTAAGCTCAAAAATATATTTCAGATATTCGGATGTCTGGATCTGCTCCCATTCCTCTTCAGAATCCACATAGTGGATCATCCCCAGGTCGATATAATCTGTCTGAAGCCTTGTAAGAAGGTCTTCAAAGGCAGGGACAACATATTCCATTTCCCTGGTCCGGTAATACTGACCATCCTTCCATGTGGAGCCGACATGGCCCTGGACGAACCATTTGCCTCTTTCTTCATGTATTGCCTTGCCGATGATATCCCTTGACTTTGGATCGGCCATCCAGCAATCCACAATGTTTATACCTTGAGTTCCGGCGTATTTCAGAAGTGCCACGCTTTCGTCTTCTTCATGGCGCTCCAGCCATTCACCGCCGAAGCCAATCTCGCTGACCATTAAATCTGTTTTACCAAGCCTTCTATATTGCATACCCACTTACCTCCCATAGAAGAATATAACAAAAATTCTCACCAGGTCAAACCTGATGAGAACTTTTTTTAATATCTTTATCTGCGCTGCAATGTGAACAGCCAGAGCTTTTACACCCAGAACAACTCTGGCACCCGCCACCACAGCAGCCACTGCCATTCTTTTTCCGTCTTACAAGGAAATATATGGCAGCAGCAACCACAATTGCTACTAGTATTAAGATTGTGATATCCCAGATATTCATAGTTTATCCTTTTAAAATTTCAGGACCTAAAGTCCTATGATCTGCACATAAGCATTTTCAGACCATTCCGAATGCCATGCATATAAGCCTTACCAGCAGCGCCGCGATCCACGCAAGGACGCATTGCCATATTATGACACCGATGGCCCATTTATGTCCCAGCTCACGCCTTATTGAAGTGATGGCAGCAACACACGGGGTATATATCAGACTGAATACCAGAAGAGATGCTGCAGAAGACGCGGTCATTACGGTGGCCACACCGCCTGCAAACAATATCTCAAGGGTGGAGACAACACTTTCCTTGGCCATGAAGCCGCTGATCAGAGCAGTTACCACCTGCCAGCTGCCAAGACCTACAGGGATAAAGAGCGGAGCCAGCCAACCGGAAACAAGAGCCAGGATACTGCCTTCAGCGTCTGATACCATTTCAAAGCGGATGCTGAAATTCTGAAGGAACCAGATCACTATTGATGCTATCAATATGACAGTAAATGCCCTCTGCAGGAAATCCTTCGCCTTGTCCCAGAGGAGCCTGAGCACATTCTTCATTCCCGGAAGACGGTAATTTGGAAGCTCCATTACAAAAGGCACGGCTTCGCCCTTAAAAATTGTCTTTTTAAAGAGCAGTGATACCAGGATTCCGCATACGATTCCCAGTACATAAAGGCCCACCATTATCAGTCCTCCCTGCTTAGGGAAGAAAGCATTTACAAAGAATGCATATATCGGAAGCTTGGCCGTACAGCTCATGAAAGGAGTCAGAAGGATGGTCATTTTCCTGTCCCTTTCGCTTGGCAGGGTACGTACCGACATAACTGCAGGAACAGTACACCCAAATCCTATCAGCAGTGGGACAATGCTGCGGCCAGAAAGCCCTATCTTCCTAAGGAGCTTATCCATAAAAAAGGCAACCCTGGCGATGTAGCCGCTGTCTTCAAGCAGAGAAAGGAAGAAGAACAGTATTACAATGATCGGGATGAATGAAAGTACAGAACCCACACCTGCAAATATTCCGTCTATCACAAGGCCGTGAATTGCATCATTTACATTTGCCGCAGTCAGGGCAGAGTCAACCACGCCTGTCAGGGCATCTATACCGCTTTCCAGCAGTTCCTGAAGAAAAGCTCCTACAACATTAAATGTAAGATAAAATACTGCAGCCATTATCAGTATGAAGCAAGGGATGGCGGTATATTTTCCGGTAAGGATCCTGTCTATCTTTTCGCTGCGGATACGCTCCTTTGATTCCTTAGGCTTTACTACGGTTTTTTCGCAGACTTTCTCAATAAATGAAAATCTCATGTCCGCGATGGCCGCATTTCTGTCAAGTCCACGCTCCTTTTCCATCTGAAGGACCATATGCTCGATCATTTCCTTCTCATTCTGGTCCAGCTTCAGGCGTTCCTCTATTATAGGGTCGCCTTCAATAAGCTTGGTGGTTGCAAATCTTAACGGGATGCCGGCATCCCTGGCATGATCTGCCACCATCTCGGAAAGAGCATGTATGCATCTGTGCACGGCGCCGCCTTTATCGTTTTCGTCGCAGAAATCCTGCCTTTGAGGGCGTTCCTGATTCTTTGCAATGTGAATGGCATGGTCTATCAGCTCCTGAACTCCCTGGTTTTTTGCTGCGGAAATAGGTATTACCGGTACCCCCAACAGTGCCTCCATGGCATTTGTATCTATGTATCCGCCGTTTCCGGTCACCTCATCCATCATATTCAGAGCAATTACCATGGGGATGTCCATTTCCATCACCTGCATGGAAAGATAAAGATTTCGCTGGATATTGGTGGCATCAACTATGTTGATGACGGCCTTTGGCTTTTCATTCAAAACGAAATCCCTTGATACGATCTCCTCATTGCTGTATGGGGACATGGAATATATTCCCGGAAGGTCAGTAACCAGAGTCTCCGGATGGCCTTTTATCCTGCCGTCCTTACGGTCTACCGTAACGCCCGGAAAGTTTCCCACATGCTGATTGGCACCGGTCAGCTGATTAAATAGGGTAGTCTTTCCGCTGTTCTGGTTTCCAACCAGAGCATAGGTCAGCACAGTGCCATCCGGCAGCGGGTCTCCGTCTCCCTTGGCATGGAATCTTCCGCTTTCACCAAGGCCCGGATGCTCAGCATACTGCTTATCCAAAGTTGTATTGTGTTCATTTCCTCGTTTTTCTATCTGTTCTACTTCAATCTGAGCAGCATCTGCAAGACGCAGCGTCAGTTCATATCCGTGAACCTGTATCTCCATCGGATCGCCCATCGGGGCCAGCTTGACCAATGTCACTTCCGCTCCCGGTATTACACCCATGTCAAGGAAGTGCTGCCTTAATGCGCCTTCTCCGCCGACGAATGTAATCTTTGCGTTATCTCCGATCTTTAAATCTCTAAGTGTCATCATTATCCTCGCAATCAATCAGGTTAGCACAGGGCTGAAAGTATGGGGCAAAGCCTTAATTTTCCATATAAGCCTCGGCTAACTGTCATAGAATAGAGTAATTCATTAAAAAAGTCAATATCGGAATATTATTCTTTATTTTTAATCAATATCTTTAAAGTTTCAAAGAAATCCGGTCAATATTTGAAATAATAAATTTTAAAGTTTCAGGAACACCATAAAGGTGATAAGATATGTACAGAAATTTAAAGAAGAGAGGATATACAATGAGTAAAACATTAGTAGCATATTTCAGTGCAAGCAGTGTAACCAAAAAAGTGGCAGAAAAAGTTGCAGCAGCCGCAAAGGCTGACCTTTTTGAGATAGCACCTGAAATCCCATACACAAAGGCAGACCTTGACTGGATGGATAAGAAATCCAGAAGCACCATTGAGATGCAGGACCCGTCTTCACGCCCTGCCGTCAAAGGAACTGTTTCAAATATGGCAGGTTATGACATGGTAATAATAGGATTTCCGATCTGGTGGTATACAGCCCCTACCATCATCAAGACGTTCCTTGAAGCTCATGACCTTTCAGGAAAAAAGATTGCATTATTTGCCACATCAGGCGGAAGCGGATTTGGAAATACCACAAAAGATCTTCAGCCATCTGCACCTGCAGCCGAGTTTGTTTCTGAAAAGCTTCTGAACAGAGCTTCGGATTCAACGATTCAGGGCTGGATAGGAGAGCTGGGATGCTGAACAGAGAGACTTTAAAGAAGGTAACAAGCAGGTTCCTGCCGTTTCTTCTGGCATTCGTACTTTTTGCTGCAGGAGCCTTAACCGGCTGCTCAGGAAGCTCCGGATCTGAAACTACCGGCACAGCACAGACTACTGCTGCATCATATGAAACAGAGGCAGAAACAGACCCGGAAACAGAATCTGCCGCCTTTGAAACATCAGAAGAGATAGGGGAAACGACTGCAGAGGAGAGCTCCGCAGAGGAGAACGGCCCGCCTGTTACCGAAGACGGGGAATACTCATCAAAAGAAGAAGTGGCAGCATATATAAACGAATTCGGACACCTGCCTTCAAACTACATTACAAAGAGCGAAGCTCAGGACCTGGGCTGGGTCAGCAGCAAGGGAAATCTCTGGGATGTGGCTCCCGGAAAGAGCATAGGCGGAGATAAATTCGGTAACTACGAAGGCCTGCTTCCTAAAGCCGATGGACGCAAATATTACGAATGTGACATTGATTTTAACGGCGGCACGCGTAATGCAAAGAGGATCATATATTCCAATGACGGTCTGATATATTACACGGAAGATCATTATGAATCATTTGAACTTCTGTACGGCGACGAATAAGAGCGGAGGATTAAAATGCAGATTGTTTTAGATGCCAGCTTTCTTGGCGAAAGAGAAGCTGCCCATGATTACCTGCAGGAAATGCTGGGACTTCCTGATTACTACGGCAGAAACCTGGATGCTCTTTATGACTGCCTGACAGATTTCAACGATCTGACCCTGGTCATAGTCAATTCGGAATATGCCGGCGAATATTTCGATGAACTGCTTCCGGTTTTTGAAGATGCATGCGCAGTTGATCTGGTTGAATAGTACATACCAATGTTAAAAATGACAGGCACAATGCCTGTCATTTTTATGATTTTTATCAGATCAGAGAGCCTGCTGCATTAATGTCAGTCAATACTGTTTTTACTGTTTTCCTTAACCCATTTTCTCGTATATTCAATAAACTTTCTGCAGGCCTTTGAACACATGTCATAGGATTTTGTGCCAATGCTGATGGTCCGCTGCTGAGGTTCATCAAACTCGAGAGTCTTCACCTCATACGGTGTGTTCTGCACAAGCAGTTCGGCACATATACAGTAACCAAGTCCGTTGCTGACCATGGCCAGGGCCGCATTGTCACTATCCATGCTGAAAACAGGATTCGGTTTAAGCCCATGTTTTTTGAAAATATTGTTTATTCCCGTATGATCATCGTATTTCATTCCAATATACGGGTAATTTCCAATCTCTGAAATAGGGAATTTCTGCCTGCCGGAAAGCGGGTGGTCAGGGGCCACAACAGCCAGCAGGTTTTCACGTATCAGAGGTATTACATCTATGTCGCTCTTTACATCTGTAAGGAAAAAACCGCAGTCCACCAGACCGTTTTTAACCATTTCCTCTGCTTTTGAGCCATCCTCTTCCGTGGTCAGTTCGATTTTTATGCCGGGATAATCATCCTGGAATGTCCTTATTATCCCTGGAAGCCAATGTACGGATATTGAATTGAAGATCTGCACCTTTACAGTTCCGGTTTCCAGACCCTTAAGGCCATTTATTTTCTGTTCAAGCTGCCTTTCCCAGCTGGCGTACTGCTGCATAAATGGAAGCAGCTGATATCCTTCAGGACTTAATGTCACCCCTCCATGTTCCCTTTTAAAAAGCACCAGCCCGGTCTCTTCTTCCATTGCGCTGACGATGTAGCTTATTCCGGCCTGGGTATACCCAAGCTGTTCGGCAGCTTTTCTGAAGCTTCCGGTCTCATAAATCTTCAAAAATACTTTTGCATTTAATTTTTCCATGTCTTACACCTATGGCATTTTTATATAGTATATTTATATTACTCCTGTTTCATGATAAGTTCAACTTATCGCAAAATAATTTTGTTTTATAAAAGTTCATTCCATTTTCGCCTAATGTTTACTATAATACAGCTAATTATTAAATACGGAGGCACATATGGCTAAAACTACATTTCTGGATCCAAACTTTTACTTCCTTAACGATCACCTTTCTTATTCGATCAGAGGAGAGGTTGTTTTAAAAGAGGCTGTTGACGGCACAATCCTGCAGCATGCAGTTGATAAAGCATTTGAAAGATTTCCTTATTTCAGCGTGCAAGTCATAAGAGATGGAGAAGAATATGTTCTCGTTTCAAACCCTCGTCCTCATAATATCATCCATACAAAAGAACGCCTGAATATCGGCACAGAAGAAGTAAATTATCATCTTGTTGTCGTATCTTACTATGAAAATAAGATCTGCTTTAATGTCGCACACAGCGTTACCGACGGTGCAGGAAGAGCACCTCTTACAAAGAGCGTTCTTTACTACTATGTTACTGAAAAATACGGAGTTGAACTCAGCACAGATGGAGTATATTTGGCAGGACAGCCGTTATTCGACGATGAAACCGGCATCCCTATGCCTTACGAAGAGATAATGAAGGCAACGGATGCATTACATAGACCAGTCGGTGATGCATATCAGATGCTGTCAAGCGGACTTATTAACGACAGCGAACAGAGAGAATACAGATTTAAAGTCAGTGAAAAGGAATTCATGAGCCTGAATAAATCCAATGATGCTTCTCCTAGCGTACTTGCTTCCGTTCTGCTGGCAAAGATATTGTGGAAGCTTGATTCAAATGTGGATAAGAACATCGTCGGAAATCTCTGCGTCAACATGCGTCCGGGCCTGCACAACAAGCACAGCAAAATGCCGCTGTTTACATGTATTCCACTTACATACAAACCAACAATGAAGGATATGGAACTTGCCAAGCTTTGTACCTGCACCCGCGGCATGGTCATGCTGCAGAGCGACGAGGAAAATATTAAGTACCTTTATAAGAGCACAATCCTCGGATATGAAGCCCTTAATTCTCTTCCTGACCTGAAAACCAAGCGCGAAGTTGCATCTAATGCTGTTTATGGCAAGGAAGGCCTGCTTTCTGCTACTTTCCTTGTAAGCTATGTCGGAAAGAGCACCCTGGGAGATCTTAATGACTATGTTCATGCCATGTTTACCACAGTAGATGCCATTCCAAAGGGTGGAATCATCATCGAGATCACATCGGGAGACGGAGATTTCTACTTTACATTTATGCAGGATTTCTCTTCTGACGTATATTTCCGTGAATTTACCAAGATCCTGACAGATAACGGAATGCACCTGACAATGATCAGTGACAGACCGATCCTGGCACCTGTAGTTAAACTTCCGGAATGATAAAGTAAGGATAGACACTCTTGATATGAACAAAAAAGAGATCAGTGAAATAAAATCCCTTTTTACATCTGCTGATGAAAACGGGATTGACAGATTATGCGGCTGTTATGTGGATGGTGAGAGAAATATCATCAGCACATTTAACCGTTCGTTTCAGAACATTGAAAAGGAAGAGATCCATAAATACCTTGAGATATTCCGCAAATCTCTGTCCGGTGTCCAGGGAAAAAACCTTGTTGACATGAGTTTTATCCCGGGAACTGATGGCAACAAACTGTTGGAATCCCTGCGGATAAATGAGCTGAAAGATGATGAATTAAACCAGATGTTTTTCAGTAAAGTAATTGAGACCTATGACCACGTGGGAGATTACCTCATACTTCTGATACATCAGACTTACGACGTTCCTGGCATCAATGACGACGGACTGGGCATGGAAGATGCATCTGATGAAATTTACAGTTACATCCTGTGCTGTATCTGCCCTGTGGGAGTAACCAAGGCTGGACTCGGATATTACGAGGAGACCAACGAATTTCACACACTGAGGCAGGATAAGTACGTTGAACTCCCGGAAAGCGGATTCCTTTACCCTGCATTCAATGACAGAAGTGCAGATAGTAGCAGCATCCTTTACTATTCACAGAAAGGTGAAGGTGGAGAAGAGAATTTTATCCACGATTTTCTCGGCGTAAAGGCCCCGCTGCCCGGTGCATCCCAGAAGGACAAATTTGACTCACTCGTAAAGGAGACAATCTCAGAGTGCGAGAGCATCAATGTGATCACCGCAGTTCATGAAAACCTCGCCGGAGCTGTATCAGAAAAGAAAAAGCTTTCTTCTCCCGGCAGACCTGTAGTCCTGGATAAGGATGATGTTACGTCTGTCCTTAAGAAAAGCGGCGTGAAGGAAGAGAAAATCAACAATTTCAGCAGAAGATTTGATGAGGAATTTGGATTCGAATCCGAAGAGCGGGAATTGTACGCTGCAAATATCATGCCGGCCCGTGCCAAACTGGAAATGAAAACTCCGGATGTAGTGGTTAAGATCAATTACGACAAAACGAATCTGGTGGAGACCCGCGTAATTGACGGAAAGAAATGCCTGGTCATAGAGCTGGGTGAGGGACTGGTTGTCAACGGTATCCCTGTTTCCACCGATGCATATTAATGCTGAAAATACGAGGAAGATCAAATGGATTTAAAACTGGAAAAAGGCTCTCCTGAATCTCTTGAGGGCCGCCTTGATAAAGAAAAAAGATGTTATGAACTCCTTGACGGACTGAATCTGGAATACTTCAGATGTGATCACCCGGACGCTGAAGCTTACACAATGGAAGCATGCCGGGATATAGATGCAATACTTGATGCAACCGTCTGCAAGAACCTGTTTCTGACCAACAGACAGCATACGGATTATTACATGGTAATGATGCCGGGCGATAAAGTCTTTAAGACTAAGGAGCTTTCTTCCCAGGTGGGCTGCGCCAGACTCAGCTTTGCCTCTGCCGAAGAAATGGAACAGTACCTGGATATCACTCCCGGCTCAGTAAGCATTCTGGGCTTAATGAATGACAGAGACTGTAAGGTTAGGCTTCTGGTTGATGAGGACGTGCTGAAAGGGGAATTTGTCGGCTGCCATCCATGCATCAACACAACAAGCCTGAAAATTAAGACCGCTGACATGTTTGGTCCGCTTCTTAAGGCCATGAATCATGACATGACCGTGATCAAACTGGTTGGCGAATAAGCCGCAATTCATGCAACAACAAACATGGGAAGTTCTTCTACATGAAGGAACTTCCCATATTTAATATTTCTTCAACATTTTCTTCGCAGTATTCAATCTCTTGGGAATACTGCTTACAGTTATTTATCCTGTCGGATAACGTTAATTTCCCATTTTTCATCCAGCAATTTATATCCAGCATTTCAATGAAAAGTGTATTTAAAATGCAAAACGCAGCATAGTCATACTCATTCTCCCGGAATCGTGCCTTCATGAAATACCGGTATACAAAATAGTTCATTATTTTTTTGTATCCATCGCAGGCCATTACATTTATGCTTTCAAAATCTGACCAGATTTCTGCTATCTTTCCCGCATTTTCTGCAATCTCTGCAAGAAGCTCCCTCCATTCAGAGGCATTAATCTCCAGCTTTTGGTAGAATGCAATCAAATCCTTAAATTTTACTTCAGAAATTTCAAGTTCAAAACCCCAGTCTTCCAGCAAATTGTCCTTGTCTTTCCAATCTGTGCAGCTGATATCCTTAAAGAACTGTTCCCGCAGAGAAAAATATTCATTTTCAATTTCTGTTTCCCCGGCAGGCACATCGTCTGATTCCGGACCAACCATATCCTCTGACTCTTCCCAGCTGCCAAGCAAGGTATCATTGCCCTCAAGGATCAGCCTTGCGGCTTCTTCGCAGCATAGACCCACGCCTTCCTCAATTCCGTTCGAATACCATTCGTAAAACCTGGGATGATCGCTGCATATCTGGCAGATATTTTCTTCTCCCAGCGTTAATATGATGTCACAAAGATTGCTGTCATTAAGAAAAGGGCAGCGTTCGCCCCTGCCAAGGATAAAGTGTGCATCACCGGTTGTATCAATATTTTCTTTAAGGCGTTCTCCAAAGCTTCCCTGTACCTGCATGTAATAGGATAGGGTATCACTGTCGATATCTATCTCCCAGCCGATGCAGCAGTTATCTGAGCAGCGGGATGCGCTGCATCTGAAAGATTCAAAATATGCCGGATGTCTTGTAAAATATTTCATGGGGTGATTATATCACATCTATAAAAAACTGGAAATTCCGCAGGATATGAGTGATAATATTTCCGGAAAAAAGAGGGTAAGTAATGAGTACAATTTACATGATACGCCACGGTCAGTCCGAGGCAAATAAAATGAGGATATGGGGCGGGGATTTTCCCCTTACAGATGAAGGCAGGGCGCAGGCCCTGACGGTACCGGAACGCATACCAATAATTCCGCAAAAAGTTATATCTTCTGCGCTTAAACGTGCAAACGAAACCGCACATCTTGCATATCCGGAAAAGGATGTGGAAATAGACCCGGCATTCAATGAGATTGAATTCGGCACCCAGGCTCTTGCACCGATTCAGGACGATGAATACTGGCAGCTTTACTGTACAGATCTTGAAAAACTTCAGGAAATTGTTAAAGGCGATAACCTGACTGAACGCTCTTTTCAGGCAGTCGAAGCCATGAAAAAGTATGCTGCGGAATATGAAACTGTGGCAATCTTCACCTCGGATACGCTCCTCAGGAACATAGTTGCCTTTATTCAGGGACTGAGGCCAAATGAAACATGCCACACCTACATACAGAACTGCGGCATTGTCAGATTTTCATACGATGGAGAAATTCATATTGAAGATATAAGCGACATAAAGGTGAGGCCTAGAATGGGAATCTTTGCGTGATAATCTTTGACCCAATGAAAGGAAATTTCCCTGATGCCGACCCGGAACAAGCAGAAATATTCATATGATGAAAGAGCAGCTCTTAAGATCATCTTTAAGAGCCTTATTCCGCTTTATGCTGCAATATTTGCCCAGCAGTTCCTGGGGATTTTTGTAAATCTTCTTGATAATTTCATGCTAGGACAATACGCGGAGACCGCCATGAGCGGTGCTACGATTGCCAACCAGATCCAGACTGTGATGGCAAATATTGTATTTGGTGTAGGCACAGGTGTTGCAGCCCTTGGAAGCCAGTATTGGGGCAAGGGCGAAACCGCTCCCATAAAAAAGATTTTCTCCGTAGGATTAAAGATCGCATTCCTGATTGGTGCTGTATTTACCGTTGTAATGGCAGTATTTCCAAGGCAGATCCTGGGGTTGATGACCAATGATCAGGCCATCCTGGATGAAGCTGTAAATTATATGTCCATAATTGCCTTCACGTATGTGATCTATGCAATTTCAAACCAGCTGATGATCTCCCTGCAGGCCATAGAGACGGCATATGTCGGCACGATAATGAGCGGATGCACGATCGTTATCAATTTCTGTCTTAATTACATACTTATTTACGGTCATTTTGGTGCGCCGCAGCTGGGTATCAAAGGTGCGGCCTATGCAACCCTTACTTCCAGGTGCGTGGAGCTGATAGTTGTTCTGGTCTATATTTTTGTAAAAGATAAAAAACTAAGGCTCAGACCTGCAGAACTTCTGGGCTTTAATTTTGAATATTTAAAAGACCTGATGGCAGTAGCCGCCCCGGTCATGCTGACCGGCTGCAGCTGGGGATTCGGCCTGGCAGCCCAGACAACCATCCTTGGGCATATGAGTGCAGAGGCCATAGGCGCCAGCAGCATAGCGGTCACCGTATCCCAGGTATTTCTTGTCTTCTCATATGCAGCGTCGAGTGCAATATGCGTCATCATGGGAAAGACCGTAGGGGCAGGCAACAACCGCCTTATCAGACCGGTTGTAAGGTGTCTGCAGATATTCCTGCTGATCCTGGGTATTCTTATCGGGCTGGTGGAATTCCTTTCAAGGAATGTCATTCTGGGCCTTTACAACGTAAGTCCCGGTACAACCGAGCTGGCGGGCTGGTTTATCATCATTATGGCCATAACCGGCATCGGCTCTGTCTATGAATATCCCGTCATGGGCGGCATCATTGCAGGAGGCGGAAATACTGCCTACCAGGCAATCATTGACAGCACATTCATGTGGCTGTTTATCATACCGCTTTCTGCCTTATCAGCCTTTGTTTTCAACTGGCCGCCGATAGTTACGTTCTGCTGCCTTAAGGTTGACCAGATATTAAAATGCATTCCAAATGCAATTTACTGCAACTCATATAAATGGATACGCAACCGGACCCGGCAGAATTAAGCACTTTATATTGCCAGCTTCACTGATTATAATACACTTACTTTAACAACCTGAGAGATTTGTAAATGCTGTTCAATTCCATTGATTTTTTAATATTTTTCCCGATAGTATTGATCGTATACTTCGTCATTCCCGATAAGATCAAATATATCTGGCTCCTTGCGGCAAGCTATTTCTTCTATATGGGATGGAATGCGAAGTATGCCCTGCTTTTGCTGGCCTCCACTGTTGTTACCTACCTCAGCGGTCTTCTTCTTGAGAGGACAAAACACTCCACATGGAATGAAAAAAAGATTATCTGCTGCAAAAAATGGATCGTTGCCGGCAGTTTCATCATTAATCTGGGAATCCTGATATTCTTTAAATACAGCAATTTTGCCATTGATACCATAAACAGCATCTGTTCGTCACTGAATGTCCGGTTTTCAGTCCCTGCATTCGATATTGTGCTGCCTGTCGGAATATCTTTTTATACATTCCAGGCACTGAGCTATACAATGGACGTCTACAGGAATGACATTTACGCAGAGAAGAATTTTTTCAGATATGCTCTGTTTGTATCATTTTTCCCGCAGCTGGTTGCAGGTCCCATTGAAAGGTCCAAAAACCTCCTTTCGCAGCTTTCCAAACCGCAGAAATTTAATTTTGCAAATGCCAGAGACGGATTTCTTCTGATGCTCTGGGGATATTTCCTTAAGATAGTCCTGGCAGACAGAATTGCCATATTTGTCGATACTGTTTATGGCGACTATGCAAACTATCCGGGCTGGTATCTGATAGTAGCATCAGCGCTTTTTGCCATACAGATCTATTGTGATTTTGCCGGATATTCAACCATTGCTCTCGGAGCAGCCCAGATACTCGGAATAAAACTCACGGAAAACTTTAATGCTCCATATCTTTCCGTTTCTGTAGGACAGTTCTGGCGTAAGTGGCATATTTCCCTGACATCCTGGTTTAAGGATTATTTGTATATTCCCCTGGGAGGAAGCAGATGCAGTGCACTCAGGAAATACATTAATAAAATGATCGTATTTCTTGTCAGCGGATTGTGGCATGGAGCGTCTTTTACATATGTAATATGGGGCGGACTCAACGGTCTCTACCTTGTGATAGGCGAAGCTCTTGCTCCGGCAAAAGCAAAAATCTATAAATTCCTTCATCTTAATAGGGACTCTTACGCACACAAGTTGGTTCAGGTCATCGTAACATTCATACTGATCGCCTTTGCGTTCATATTCTTCAGGGCAAGTACGGTTTCTGAATCTTTTCAGGTGATAAAATCCATTTTTACTGCCGATAACCGCTGGGTCCTGTTTGATGGGTCACTCTATCAGTGCGGACTGGATATCAGCAATTTTATCCTGATGATAGTCTCGATTGCATTGTTGCTGTTTGTGGACATCTGTAAGCATAAAGGCATCGTCATAAGAAATATTATTGTGAAACAGGACTACTGGTTCAGGTATCTGTTCATTGCACTGGCCATATTGGCTCTGCTGGTTTTCGGAAAATACGGTCCGGCTTACGATTCCGCTAATTTTATTTATTTTCAGTTCTGATCCTGTTAAATCCCAGGGTTATTTTGGGTAAAAGCTGATGAAAACGAAAAAAATCAAAAACAGAATAAAGATCATTATCGGCTGCGTCATAACCCTGACCCTGACAGTCCTTCTGGTTTTATATGCAGGCCACCGTCTGGATGCGTATGAAGCAGAGGATGGCTACGATGCAATAAAGGCTTTCCACTCACTTGATGAAGATTCCCTGGACGTCATCGTGTACGGTTCGAGCCACGCCTGGAAGGGCTTTGACACCGGTGTTTTGAATGAAAAATACGATATTTCTGCTTATAACTATGCCTGCAACTGGCAAGCGATAAATACCTCTTCCCTTTTTCTGCAGGACTCGCTTACTACCCAGAGCCCAAAGGTTGTCTGCATTGAAACCCATAAAGTGGGATCGATCGAACAGGATATGGACATGGATGGCCAGATATATTACACAAGGCAGCTTCCAAATTCCATCGCAAAGCTTAAATATCTTTACCGCTGCTTTAAGACTGACGTCGAGCGGTATGTATCATATGTTTTTCCACTTACAATGTTCCATGACAACTGGAACATAATAACCGATGAGAACTACACTGAATCTGATCCGCAGCGTTTTGTAGACAGCTACGGTTATTATCAGCAGAATGAATCCACTCCGTGCTCAATTCCTGACTACACCCGGTTTGAACAGGAAGAGATTGGACAGCAATCACTGGAAATCCTGGATGCCATGGTAGAACTCTGTAAAGAAAATGGCATAACCGTCATTTTCTTTACCGTTCCGTGGGAAGGAGAGGACCCATATATACAGGCCATGACAGAATACGCCGAAAGCCGCGGCTGCGTTTATATTAACTTTTTTGATAATCTTGATATTACAGGCATTTCCGGTGATACGGATTTCCATGACGCAGGCCATTTAAATGACAGCGGCGCAGGGAAGGTTGCTGATTACATCGGTAATTACATCATTGAAAATAATCTTCTTGACTAATGATATCTGCAGATATCATTAGTCCATGCCAACTGTTATGCAATATTTTTGATTTTCTGAAAATCTTTCTGATTTTTGCTTTTTAACTTACTATTTTTCCAATATTTTCAATTTATCATATTTGCTCTTGCAAAAGCGAACACTAGTTCGTATAATGTTCCTGTGTTAAATTTTTAATGGGAGCAACAGAAGTGACTTTTGATAATCTTAACCCTTCACAGCTTGAAGCGGTTACAACAACAGAAGGCTACGTAAGAGTGATTGCAGGGGCTGGTTCCGGAAAGACCCGGGCGCTGACCCATCGTTTCGTGTACCTTGTTGAAGAGCTGGGAGTTGCTCCCGGCAACATAATGTGTGTCACCTTCACGAATAAGGCAGCCAATGAGATGAAAAAAAGGATTCATCGTCTCATCGGAGATCACGACACTGCATATATCAATACTTTCCATGGTTTCTGTGTTTCGGTTCTCAGCGAAGAGAGTAACGCCATACATTTTCCCAAGAGTTTCCTCGTGCTGGATAATTCCGATATTAATTCCATGCTGGACATGATCTATGAGGAGCGGAAATTAACTTCAAGAGACATGACCTATTCCAATGCCCGGGATATGATCGAGATGAAAAAATGTGTAGACTGCCCGGAATATTTCCATGATCTCATCAACATGTCGGTTGAAGCCCTGCACCAAAAGTATCTGGATGCCCTGGATATTAAGGACATTATATTTCTTGGATATCTTTACCAGCAGAAGAAATGCTTCGGTCTTGACTACAACGACCTTATCATCCTGACTCTTCATATATTTGAAGAAGACCCGGACATCCGCCTTAAATGGCAGATGCGCATTGAATACATGATGATAGACGAATTCCAGGATATTGATCCGCTGCAGTACCGCCTGATGAACGTGCTGTCACAATATCATAAAAATCTTTTTGTGGTCGGAGACCCGGACCAGACAATCTACACCTGGCGCGGCGCCAATGTCAGATATCTCACGGATTTTGACCGGAAATTTCCCGGCACCAGGACCATAATGCTGAACGAAAATTACCGTTCAACACCGCAGATAATTGCCGCATCCAATTCGCTTATCTCAAAAAACCTGACACGTATCAAAAAAGATCTTGAATCACAGCGGGATCTGGGAGCGAACGTCCTTTATCACCACGCCGAAAGCCAGACAAAGGAAGCGGAATGGATATATCAGGAGATTTCCAGGCTGGCATCCCACGGAAACAGGCTGGGGGACATGTGCATCCTGGTAAGAGCCCATTATCTCACTGCCAGTCTGGAAAAAGTTTTTATAGATAAGAAGCTTCCTTATAAGATCTACAGCGGAGTACAGTTTTTTGAGCGGTTGGAAATAAAGACTGCAATCAGCTACTTAAGGATGCTGGCGTACGGGGACGACCTGAGCTTCGTCCGCGCAGTTAATACTCCGAAGAGGAATATCGGCAAAAGCAGAATGGAATATCTTAAAGGCATAGCCGAAGAAGAAAAGGATATTCTTTTCAATGTTCTTAAACGCCATGCAGACGACGAACGTTTTAAAGGCACTAAAGCGGGTGAATTTCTATCCCTGATAGAAGAAATGAGTGTTTCCTGCGAAGGTCTGTCAGTCTCCGAGACCCTGACCAAAATACTCGATAAAAGCGGGTATGAGGAAATGCTGAGAGTAGAAGGCGACCAGGAACGCCTCGACAATCTGGCTGAACTTAAGCAGCTGGTTTATGAATATGAGACCACCTGCGGAGAAGAGTCCGATCTTACCCACTTTCTGGAACACATCGCACTGTACACTAATGCAGACAGTCCGGATTCCGCAGATAAGGTTAAGATAATGACCATCCATGCTGCAAAGGGACTGGAGTTTCCGTATGTATTTATCTGTGGTCTCAGCGAAGGAATCCTTCCTTCCAAAAAAGCCCGCACCATCGAAGGCCTGGAAGAAGAGAGAAGGCTTTGTTTTGTTGCCTTCACCAGGGCGCAGGACGGATTATTTCTAAGTGATGCCGAAGGCGCTGTCGGATATTCTTACAGATACCCGTCCAGATTCGTCCTCGAACTTGATGAAGGCACCGTAACTTATGACGAACCACTGGAAGCCGACCTGCTGGCAGGAGCAAGGATAAACATAAACTACATCAACAGGCAGATCAATCCGCCGAAAAACGATTGTCTGTCTGAAGGCTGCAAGGTCACTCATAAGGTATTTGGCCCGGGAACAGTCATGGGATATGACAAAGATACCAAAACTTGCATTGTAAAATTTGACAAGCTTCCGACAGTCAGAAACATATCTGCAGACAGACTTAATTTAAGTCCAGGGGAAATTTAAGTCAAGATTATTCACTTTTAAGTGATGTCTAAAACAATATTTTTCTTTTGGTTTGGTAAAATCTGGTCTGTTCTGGTACTATTTTGTAATTTTTTCCATGCCCCAATATTTTCAATTTTAAGTTTTTCATTTTAAATTCGCCCTGTAAAAGGGCGAATTTTTCGTCATTTAACAATGTTGTTTAAATACCGTGCAATTTTAAACTGGTCTCATCTGGTCCTATATATTTATTTTTCTTTGGATATTTTTTTAGAGTCAGTTTTGTATTATTGTATGTACATTGAAACAATTTATAAAGCAAATTGCTCGGAGGTAATATTAATGAAAAATTATTTTGACTTAACAGGAAATGTTGCAATCGTTACAGGTGCTTCTACCGGTCTTGGTGTCCAGATGGCTAAGGCTCTTGCAAACCAGGGATGTAATATCGTATGTCTCGCAAGAAGAAAAGAAAAGGTAGAAGAGAATGCCAGACTTCTTATGGAAGATTACGGGATCAAGGCTATCGGTGTAGTTTGTGACATTACAGTTACAGAACAAGTTGAGGCTGCTGTTGATGAAGTTCTTGAGAAAATGGGAAGAATCGACATTCTGATCAACAACGCAGGTACCGGTGCTGTTGCTCCTGCTGAGGATATTACCGACGATCAGTTCATGGGCGAGCTTAACATCGACCTTGCAGGAACATTCAAGATGGCCCGTGCAGTTGCCAAAAAGGCAATGATCCCTGCAGGATACGGACGTATCATCAACATTGCTTCAATGTACGGTCTCGTAGGAAATAAGATTGCTCCTGCATCTCCTTACCATGCTGCAAAAGGCGGTGTTGTTAACCTGACAAGAGCGCTGGCTGCTGAATGGGGAGAGAAGGGTATCACCGTTAATGCTATCTGCCCTGGATATTTTGAGACACCTCTTACAAAAGAGACTCTGGATTCGCCATTCTTCCAGGATTATGCACGTACAATGATCCCTATGGCACGTTACGGCAAGGAAGGCGAGCTTGACACAGCTGCAATCTTCCTTTCATCTCCTTGCTCTACATATGTAAACGGTCTTATCACTCCGGTTGACGGCGGATATACTTGCATGTAATATTAGTATCGAAAGTAATCCGAACGGTATTGAACACAGAAATCGAAAGGAGCTTAAGATATGACTGAATTTGAAAGCAACATCGATCGCGGAATCCTTTCCGGGGTGAAGATTGATGAAGAAACAGTTGAAACTGTCAGTGAACTTGCTGAAAAGCTTGAAGAACTTGACAACGGTGTCATAGATCCGGAAGAAGAAACCATCGCAACCCTCATGGGCGCCGAGGCCAAGCCAAAAGATGCAGTAAACGCTGACGATATTCTTCCTGAAGGAGCAGGTGCGCAGGTTGCTGATCACGGAGTTCTGACAGGAGCGACAGTAGACCAGGAAATGGCTGAAGAACTGGCTGACGTTGCTGAAACAATTGAAAACCTTACAGAGTACGAAAAGTCTGTAAACGGCGGCAGCGCAGCCAGAGAGGACACTCCCATCAACGACCTGGGTGAAACCCTGGCAGTCCTTATGGGTGTAGAGCCTGAAGCAAAAAAACCCGGCGAAAAATAAAATTCAAACGTAACTTTAAAAACCGTGAGATCAAAAGTCTCACGGTTTTTGTCTGCACTCTTAAATTCTCCGGAATTCAATCCTCGGTACATTTATTTCCAGCTGAAATTCCGGTGGAGAAGTTTGTGTGCCTCATCTTTGATAATGCTGCCATATGCTTCCGCAAGTTCCGGATTGTCATTGGCCCTTCTTATCCTGTTGCCCTCATCACTTGCATAAAGTCCATTGGTTCTTGAAGCCCTGGTCTTAAGGCGGGTATATGTATCAGCAGGCTGTCCGCCTCCCATGACACATCCGCCCGGACATGCCATTACTTCGATCAGGTCAAAATGTTCTCCGGCTTTCAGTCTTTCCATAAGCTCAGCTGCATTTCCAAGTCCGCTGGCCACTGCAATCTTCAGCATTTTCCCATCGTAATCAAACTCAAATTCTTTTATTCCCTCATCTCCGCGCATGCCCGCTTTGGAAATGGCATTAAGTCCTTCCGCTGAAGTCTCAGGCAGAAGATACCTCAGAGCTGCCTCTGTGACGCCGCCGGTCACTCCAAATATTTCTCCGCCGCCGCTTCCTGTTCCGTAAGGGACGTCAGGAGTTTCTTCCGGACACCTCTTTATGTCAATTTCCTGTTCCTTCAAAAGGGAGATGATCTCTTTTGACGTAAGCACAAAATCTATATCCTGCCCATCAAAAGTAGACGACTCCGAACGCTTGATTTCATCCTTCTTTGCTGTGCAAGGCATTATGGATACAAAAACAACCTTTCTGCCTTTATTCATGTCCGGGGCAGAGTATGTCTTCTTAAGCAAAGCCCCCATCATCTGCTGCGGAGATCTGCACGTAGAAATATTTGCCTTAAACTCCGGCCATTCATTTTCGCACCGTTTTACCCAGGCAGGGCAGCAGCTGGTAAATATCGGAAGGTTTTCACCGGACGACAGTCTCCTGGCAAATTCCTTTACTTCCTCTGCAATTGTCAGATCTGCTGCAAACGTTGTGTCATAAACAGCGTCAAATCCCAGTTCCTTCAATGCTCCTGTCAGCTTATTGATACAGTTAGTTCCCTCGTCAAGCCCCAAAGCATCGCTGACCCCCACACGGACTGACGGTGCCACCTGCACAACCGTAATTGTCTCAGGGTCTGAAAGGGCCTCTTTTACCTTATCAAGACTGCTCTTAAGACTCATCGCACCGGTAGGGCATACAGAGGTACACTGTCCGCAGCCCACACATGGGCCGTCAGACATCTTATCACAACCCACAGGCGCCACCCTTGTATAGCCGTCCTGATACCTGATCTCTATGGCATTTACCGTCTGCACTTTCCTGCACATCTCCACGCAGTTTCCGCAGAGAATGCATTTATTTGGATCGTAAGTCACACAGTTTCCGCTCTCATCCTTCGGAAATACACGGTAATACTTTGAATTATAAAATCTTTCCTCAATCCTGCATTCCGGGTTAGGGTAGACTGTACACAAAAGCCCCCTCAGCTGATATGAACCCATGTACGGGTCCCTGTACTGATTGCTTTCTGTCAGGATATTGGCATTAGACTCATAAAATCCATATCCCGGGGCATCCGCTTCCGGATACCACCAGGCAAAATCGCAGTTTACAACCTTTGGATCCATTTCAGGTTCAAATTTAACCTTCTGGGTTATCCTGCCATGACTGGTCTCGATATATGCCCAGTCACCCTCCTTCAGAGCGCATTCCGCAGCTGTATCCGGATGCATCTTTACGAGAGGAAACGGATATTTATTCCTAAGACTCACTATCTGGCGGTTATTTGATATGAAATACTGATGGGTCCTTCCTCCTGTGATCAGGATATAAGGATATTCATCTATCATGTCCTTACGGGTTATCGGATTGACCGGAGCCTCCTCCCAATAGGGCAAAGGCTCTCCGCCATTCTGGGCCATTTCATTAGAGTAAAACTCATATTTCCCGGTAGGAGTATTGAAGCCCTTTTCCTTGTAGTTGTAATACCTTCTCTCAGGAGTGTATGATCCATCCCTTTGTAGCTGTTCCAGTGTCAGGCCGGCCAGCTCCGGATTCTTTTCTCCCATTTCCCTGATTTCCTGTCTTATCAGTTCCAGCTGGGAATCCGCGCCATAGTCGGCACCCATTCTTCTGCACAGCTCCACAAAAACTTCCTCATCAGACTTGCATTCGCCCACCTGCACGATCTTATGCTGGCACAGTATTGACTGCTCCGCATACTCCGGAAGACAGAAAACGCAGTCCAGCTCCGGCCACATTGCGGCCGGCAGTATATAATCTGCCAACTGGGCGGTAGGAGTCATGAAGAAATCCATGTATACAAAGAATTCCAGTTCTTCCATGCACCTTCTGGTATGATTGCTCTCAGGAAGCGAAACAATGCTGTTATTTGCAAATGAAAGCATTGCCCTGACTTTATAAGGTCTGCCTGTTCTTATGGCATTAAAAACATTATGAGGGTGGGCCATGGCCCTGAGCCTCTTATGAGGATAGTTGCTTAGGATTCCAGGAAGCGGCTCAGAAAAATCCGATTTATCTGTTGACAGCTTTTTGCTGACTACAAAGCCACCGGGAGCGTCGTAGCTTCCAAGAAGGGCAGGAATCATATAAATGGCCCTGCATGTCTGGGTCGCATTATAAGACTGCTCAAACGCGCAGCCCCATTCCAGTCCCACCGGGCCTGACTCAGCCAGCAGATGAACTGCTTCCAGAATTTTTTCTTCGGGTATCCAGGTGATCTTTGATACCCGCTCAAGGGTATAGTCCCTGCAGCATTCCTTCAGTTCATCAAAACCATATGTATAATTGTCCACAAAATCGTGGTCATAAAGATCTTCATTGATGATGATATTGATAAATCCCAGGGCCAGAGCGCCATCCGTGCCCGGTCTTACCCTAAGCCACACGTCCGCATGTTTGGCCAGTTCTGTACATTGAGGATCGATGACCACAGACTTTGTACCGTTTTCAAAGCATCTCTTCGGATGCCACTGAAGCTCGCCATCCGCGCCGCTTATGGCAGGATTAGCCCCCCAGACCAGAAGGCATCCCGGCTGCACGTCCCCGTAATAGTCAACGCAGCAATAAGAGCCCGAAGTAGAGTATCCGGCATTCCTGCGCGGTCCAAGACATATCAGCGCACCTGAAGAGGTCAGGTTCGGAGACCCGATTGCTTCAGTAAATCTGCGCAGATATTTCAGGTGGTGACGTCCCGTTCCTGTAATGGTTGAGATGCACTGCGGCCCATACTTTTCCTTTAAATCAATCAATTTTTGGGCAATGTCATCCAAAGCCTCATCCCAGGAGACCTGTTCCCATTTGCCTGAACCCTTAGGTCCTATTCTTTTAAGTGGATGGAGAATCCTGTCAGGATGGTACATCTGCTCAATAACAGACATGCCCTTAATGCAGGCCTTGCCCTGATTCAGCGGTCCTTCCGGATCCGGCTGAACCTTCACAACCCTGCCATCCTCAACAGTAAGTATATGAATGCACCCGCCGTGACATCCACGGCAGGCCGCCCGATACTGATTATCAGCTAATTTTTTCATTTTTGAACCCTTTTCCCTTGTTACAGCAGTCCCGAATTGCTTTCACACTGAATATTATAAATACTCACATATGGTTTGAAAAGGTATTTTAAAAAATCAACCGATTTTCCGCATGCGTCTCTGTAGCAGTATTGTTGCGATAATGCAGCTGCAGGCTTCTGCCACAAACAGCGCTGCGCAAAGACCTGATGAACCGAAAAAGTGGTTAAGCAGATACATGATAGGAATGCTGAACACTATTATCCTGAATATCGTATGGACGATTGCTCCTATTATGTCGCCCATTGCCTGAAGGCAGTATGAGGCATGGTAATTAAGGAACATGACCGGCGAGCCCACGCACCTGAAACGAAGAAATGTCACAGCCAGGGCAATGGTCGCAGCCGCTGACGCCACATCTCCGGTCGAAGTGCTCATGAACAGGCTGCACAGCGGCCTTGCCAGCAGCTGATAGATCAGCACACAGGCCAGTGTCATGATTATTCCGTAAATCCGGCCTATGTTTATGAATTTTTTCATCCTTGTATAATTTTTCGAGCCCAGATTATAGGCAACCAGCGGCGAAAGACTCTGGGAAAGACCTATTCCAAGTGAATTAGGAATCCTCTCAATCTTAAGGACTATTCCTATCGCAGCAATGGAAAGGTCACCGTGTGCGGACATTATGTTAAATAAGAACATATTTGAAATATCATACAGACAGAACAGAAATGCCGATGGCAGCCCTGTCTTTAAAAGCAGACCAGCATCGCTTCCGGTCATGCCTTTAAGGCGCTTCGGATTTGCGCTTAAAGTTGCAGTCTTAGAAACTTTGATGAGCTGCCACAGCAGGAAAAGACAGGCCAGTGTATTGGACACCAACGTTGCGATTGCAGCGCCTATTACCTCATTTCCTTCCGGGAGTATCACGAACATGAACAGCGGGTCAAGAATGATATTTATGATGCCGCCGCCTGAAAGTCCCCAGCTGGCCTGCTTTGAATAGCCCACATTTCTCAGGAGATGTGCCAGAACAACCGAAAGGATTGAAGGCAGGGTACCGATCACAATAACCACAAGAGCGTACTGCTTTGCATAGAAAATGGTGGAGTCAGAGGCTCCCAGGGCGTAGAGGATCGGTTCCATGAATATGAAAACCACAAGCGAATATATTATGGATACAAGTATCGCCCCGTAAAAAGCCATGGCGCAAAACTTGCGTGCCTTATCGTACTCACCCTTTCCGTTAAGACGTGATACAAGATTTCCTCCGCCGATACCGAAAAGATTCGTAAAGGTAGTTATCAGCACAGCCACGGTATAGCAGGCAGAAACTCCGGCCACCATCATGGCATTTCCGGTCCTTCCGATAAAGAACGTGTCCGCCATGTTGTAGATCAGCGTTATTATCTGGCTTATAAATGTCGGAATAGCCATTGTAATAATCGCCTTTGACTCCGGCATGTTCTCAAAAAGATCTTTCTTTGTAGCACTCTGCTGCATTTTTATACCCCACAAAAATTCCAAAATAAAGAAGAAGCAATCCAGGCCTCAAAAACGATCTCACCCAGAGATTGTCCAACTAAAAATATTACCTGTTCGCTTCCTCAGAAGATTTAACGGTTTTCATCCAAATGTACCCACAAGGCAGGCCGCAGGGCACAGTCGCAGTCGTTTACGCCGCCGCCATTGTAATTAATGCCGCCGTCAGAGTAGATATAGGCAACTCCGTAATTATCGAATCCCGGTGACCGCAGCCACCACCAGCAGTTGGTCTTGCCGTCATCTCCGGGAAAAGACGGTATCTGTGCCTGTGCTATCGCATAAGCTGTTGCGGTACATACACGATCATCGGCAGAAGAAAAATATTTATCTGCCTCTGATGTGTTAAGCAGGAATACCTTGTCCTGGGTATCATTTCCTATGTCTATGGCCGGGTCAGGGTCTTCCTCGGCTACTACGGTTGTGGTAAGGATCATTGCCTGCTCATCATCGCTGAATGCACTGCTTAGAAATGTGTCATTAAGCCACGCTCTGACAGTACAACTCTCCCAGTTTACTTCCTCGTAGTCTGTATTGTATGGCATATAATCAAGAGCATATTTGCTTATGAGCAACAGATTGTCATCCTGCCTGTCAAGAACGATCCATTCTATTTCTTCTTTACCGTCAGTCGTGTTATTATCCTGCTCGTAATTTCCAAATGTGATGACGCTGCCAACCTGTCCCTTTGACGGGCTGCAGGCAGTTGCTGACAATAACAATAATGCGGCGAATACCGTTAACAATATCTTTTTCATATATTTATTCCTTAAGATTGTGCTTTTTGTTTATGGAAAAAGTTTATCATTGTTCTTTGTTTTTTGCCAACAAAACATAATAGGCACGACAAAATAAACTGAAAAAATCTCCCGGGCAACTTTAAATTCATCAATAATGGCGATATAATGCGGGTAACAAAATGCTAACGAGGCAAAATAATTATGGATATCGAAATTTTACTTTGGTTTCAAAATTTCAGGGAGGCAACCTCCGGCTGGTTCACACCCTTCTTTTCGTTTTTAACAAGCATTGCGGTGGATTACTACATCCTGGTGCCTGCACTCATCATATTCTGGACAGTCAACAAGAAGCAGGGTTCACGGGTACTCATGTCCTGGGGAACAGCACTGGGAGTCGGTGCATTCCTAAAATCAACCTTCTGTGTTTACAGACCGTGGATCAGAGATGCCAGGATAACTCCGCCGGAAGATATCATGGCCGGAGCAACAGGATATTCCTTCCCTAGCGGCCACAGTTTCAGCTCAGGTGGATTCTGGAATGGAATACTTTTTACATACAGGAAATATAAGGGAATAATCGTTTTTTTCAATTATCATGGTCCTGTTGACAATGATCTCAAGACTATATTTCACTGTTCATACACCTCAGGACGTTCTTGTGGGAGCACTGGGAACGCTGGTCCTGGCATTTGCCATATCCAAGCTTTGCGACTGGGTGGACAAGAAAGATAACAGAGACATAATTGTGCTGGCCGCAGCCACAGTGCTGGTAATAGCTCTGCTTTGTTACGTTGCACTTAAAACTTATCCGGAAGATTATGTGGACGGACAGCTCCTTGTAGACCCTGCAAAAATGGCTGTCGACAGCTTCAAGGACCCGGGCCGGTTTTATGGAATAATACTTGGATGGTTTATTGAAAGAAGGTTCATCAAATTCCGTACGGAAGGTACCATTTCCCAGAAAGTAATGCGTGCCCTTATAGGTGGGCTGCTTGTGGTTTTGTGGTGGAATGCCGTAGCCACACCGATAGGCAAGGCAGCAGGCATAGGTATTGTACATTTTGTTACCCAGGCTTCAACACCATGCATTTTTATGACAGTCTATCCATTAATATTTAATAAGATAGAAGACAGGTTCGCACGCAAGAATAATCCTGTACATCCGCAGGACGTCTGAATGGCAGACAGCATATGTTGTCAGAAAGAGGGACATTTGCATCATGAAGAAAATGATCAGATTACTTGGCATACTGGGAACAGCGATATTGTTGTCATGCCTGCTGTTTGCAGTTACTGCAATCGCCGACAGCGAAATCAGTAATGACGAAGAAACCTATGCAAATGATAACGACATAACAGTCGTTTTATCAGATTTTGTAAAGAGCAGCGACGAGTGGATATATTACGTCGATGGAAAGCAGTCTGACTGTACCGGTCTGGTTAAGGGAACTATTTCAGACATATCTTCGTCAGCCAAGTGGTACTATGTAAAGAATGGTGTATACACAAAGGCAACCGGTATCACCAAAAAGGCAAATGACAGCTCTTCTGCTTGGTACTTCGTTAAGAATGGTAAATATACTAAGGCTACAGGTATCGCCAGAAAGACCGATGGCAGTTCTTCAAATTGGTACTTCGTTAAGAATGGTAAATATACCAAGGCTACAGGTATCGCCAGAAAGGCAGACGGCAGATCTTCAAAATGGTTGTATGTAATTAAGCTAAAATA
>R11__coassemble_396_pt1 | contig 29327 bp, 26 predicted proteins | sample R11__metabat2_high_PE_009 | metagenome-assembled genome bin R11
CGGATATAGAAAAAAGGCAGAGACAGGTGAACGCCGTGGCTGAAGCCGGGGAAAGACCGGTTCCGTCAAAAGGCCGCAAAAAAATAAGCCATGCCAAGAAGAGAGCAAGAATAGACAAGATGATATCGCTAAAGATGTCACTGATATTTTTTGCATTTATGCTGTTGATAGCTATATTGCTGTTAGTAGTTCCCCGCTCGACGATTTCAAATATAGAAAAGAGAAATCTGGCTGAGTGGCCTTCATTTTCATTAGCCAGTTATTTTTCCGGTGATTATACATCCGGGATTACTGAGTTTTATGATGATACAGTTCCGGCCCGTGATTCTTTCAAGAATCTTGGATATACAATAAAGTCACTGTTTGGCATTTCGTCTGCGGATACGGCAGAAGTAATCGGAAACGTTACAAAGCGGGATACAGAAACTACCGAGGAGACGACTGAAGAGGCTGCAGCCGAAGGAGAAAGCTCAGAAGAGGAGACAACCACAGAAGCCGAAACCGAAGAAGAGACAAATAAAAATAACTATACCTTAGCAAATGCGGATGCAACGCTTGAGGACGGAATACTGGTTGTATATCAGGATGGACATTACAGGGCACTGGCACTGTCCGGTGTGGGATATGAGTCTTTATACTGTGATGTTGTTAATGAGGTCAGAGCTTCCATAAGCGACGATGTAAACATATATTTCATGCCTGTGCCGTTGGCAGCCCAGTATTATCTTCCGGCAAATTATTCTGATTATTCTGTTGATCAGAAGAGCGTTTTCCAGGAATACATGGATAACATGGATTCGGGCATAACATGTATAGACATTATTGATGTTCTGGACAATCATAATGCTGAGCCGATATATCTAAGAACAGACCATCATTGGGCTCCGCTGGGCGCTTACTACGCCGCAAGGGAATTTGCAAATGCCGCAGGTGTTCCTTTTGCTGACCTTGATACATACAGAAAGATCGAACGTGAAGGCTATGTAGGAACCATGTATTCATTTACGGAAAGTGCAAATATTCTGAATGATCCGGAAACATTTGTATATTACCAGGGTACTACCAGCAAATATGTTGTTGATTATTATGATGAGGCATTCAGCTACAGTTGGACAGGCAGCCTGTTCTTTGATACGGACATTTCAAGTTCATATTGTTCATACCTTGGAAGTGACCAGCTGATCGCAAAGATCACAACAGATGTTAACAACGGCAGAAAGCTCCTGGTGATAAAAGACAGCTACGGAAATGCACAGATACCGTTCTATACAGCGTCTTTTGAAGAAATATACGTAATAGATCAGAGATATTTTGATCTTAACCTTATTAACTTTATCAACTACACAGGTGTTACGGACGTTCTGTTCACTCATAATACTTTTGCTCTCATCGGAGCTGAGGCCGAACTGCTGCAGTGGATAACTGAAAACAACTGGGATGCAGCCATTTATGATGAGGCTGACGCAGCAGAACCTACGGCACTTGCACCTGAAACCGACGATGAGACAGAGACGGAAGAGGATTAATAATGAAAGAATTGCAGTATCCCTTTGACAGCAAATACATAACGGCAAAGAAAAAGTCCATCAAGAGGCAGCTTCTTGCAGATGGCAGCAGCCGTTTTAAAAAGAAGATAGCAGTGCTGGGCGGATCCACCACCAGCGATATTATCAAGGTAATGGAACTGTTTTTGCTGGACAATGGCATCGAGCCTGAGTTTTACGAATGTGAATATGCCCAGTTTGAGCAGGAAGCACTTTTTCCAAGCACGGAACTGATAGAGTTTAAGCCGGAACTGATATTCATCCATACATCAAACAGGAATATCAGAATGTGGCCGGAAATGGCTGATGACAAGGCAGCAGTTGATGCCAAGCTTCAGGCAGAGGCAGCAAGATTTAAGAATATCTGGGAAAATCTGAAAGAAAGATTTCACTGTCCGATAATCCAGAATAACTTTGAGCCGCTGTTTTACAGGATTCTCGGCAACAGGGACTGTTATGACTACAGAGGGAAGAACAATTTCATCCTTCGCCTTAATGCAGTTTTTGCGGAATATGCCGAAGAACATGACAACTTCTATATAAGTGATCTGAACTGGGCTGCTGCAGATTTCGGTCTGAAAGAATGGGCAAATCCTTATTATTGGAATATGTACAAGTACTGCATGTGTATGGATGCCATTCCATCTTTTGCATTCACAGTTTCAAATATCATAAAGGCCATCTTTGGCCGTAATAAGAAAGCCCTGGCCTTGGATCTGGATAATACCATGTGGGGAGGAGTTGTAGGAGACGATGGCGTATCGGGCATTGAGATCGGTCAGGAAACCGGCACATCCCAGAGTTACTATGAATTCCAGGACTATGTAAAACAGGTTAAATCCACGGGAATACTGCTTACAGTATGCTCAAAAAATGATGAGGAGAACGCATTGGATGGTCTCAGGCATCCGGAAGGTGCGGTAAGACCTGAAGATTTTGCTCTTATAAAGGCTAACTGGGAAAATAAAGACAGGAATATTGCCCAGACAGCTTCGGAACTGAATATACTTCCTGAAGCAATCGTATTTGTAGACGATAATCCTGCAGAGCGCGGAATTGTGGAAGCGCAGCTTCCTGGTGTTATCGCGCCTGTCATGGACAGTGTTGAAAATTACATAATCACTTTGGACAGAGGCGGATATTTCGAAACCATATCAATCAGTGCGGACGACCTTAACCGTAATGAAATGTACCGGGAAAATGCCATGAGAAATGCAGCTAAAGGCTCATTTGCTGATTATGGAGAGTATCTGACCAGTCTGGAGATGAATGCGGAGATCGGCGATTTCCCTGAGATGTACATTGCCCGTATTACGCAGCTGACAAACAAGAGCAACCAGTTCAATCTGACCACCCGCCGGTACAGTCCGGATGAGATGGAAGAAGTTAGAAAGAGCCCTGAATACATCAGACTGTATGGAAAGCTGATCGATAAATTCGGTGACAACGGAGTAGTTGCAGTAACCATAGGCCATAAAAATCCGGATGCAACTCTCGATATCGACCTGTGGCTTATGAGCTGCAGAGTTTTGAAGAGGGACATGGAGCAGGCAATGCTTGATGAACTGGTGGCTCAGTGCCGCGCCCAGGAAATAACAACAATCCGCGGGCATTATTACCCTACAAAGAAGAATGGCATGGTCAAGGAACTGTACGGTACATTCGGCTTTACCAAGATCAGCGAAGATGCAGAGGGAAATACTGACTGGGAGCTGAGCGTAGAAGCTTACGAAAACCAGAATAAATACATAAAAGTAAATCAAAAGAATTAAAGGATGGTGCAAGATGAGCGAAAGACAGATTTTACAGAGACTTAACAGGATTTTTCAGGATGTATTCGATGATGATTCTATCGTTGTTGACATGAATACAACGGCAGATGATATCGAAGACTGGGACAGCCTTGAGCATATCACTCTTATCAGCGCTGTTGAAAGCGAATTCAGAATGAGATTTAAGATGCATGAGGTTTCAACCATGAAGAATGTAGGAGAAATGGTTGAGATTATTGCTGCCAGAGCAAAGAGATAATTAACATTGCTTTTATGGCAGCGAAATAAAAGTGGAGCCAATTTAAAGTTTTGATTGACATATCAAAGTCATTTTGATAGAATGGCTCCTGTTGAAGGGCTATCGCCAAATGGTAAGGCACTGGACTCTGACTCCAGCATTTGAAGGTTCGAATCCTCCTAGCCCTGCTCGAAGCCACTGCGTATGCAGTGGCTTTTTTATGTACAGATATTTTCCCATGCCGCAGCCTTCCGGTATTTAACCATTTGAAAAATGCCAAAGATTTCGTTAGCGGGACAGGAAATCTCTGCAGTGTGGATGTTTGGGACGTCCGGTCCGTGCAAACATCCAGGCGAAATGAGGAAAGATTTTTTCGAAAATCTTTCCGAACTCGCCGGCACAAAGAGATGACTGTCCCGCTTAGGAAATCTTGGCGTTTGGAATCTGGTTAAATACCGGAAGGTTGCGGCACGGGAGCATATCTGCATAAACAAAAAGGCCGCGGCTGCAGCCGTGGCCTTGAAGTTAAGATCGGATGTATTTTAGTCAGCAGCTGTAGTTTCCTCTACAGATGACTCTGTGTCGGTAGTTTCGTTAATAACTACGTTTGGCTCAATGGCAGCCATTACGATGTCAAATTTGTATGTCAGGTTTTCGTAAAGGTAAACCCAGGTCTCTCCGACCATTTCCTCAAATTCTTCGACTGAACTATAGTAGTCGCTGTAGCCGGCTCCATTCATGTAGTCCTGAATTGATGCGTTAAGATCTTCTTCACTGAAGGTGATATTCTGATCCTTTGCAACCTTATCAATGATCATTGCTGTTGTCATATAGTCATGAGCCTGCGCGGTTGCGTAGCTGGCAGCATCGTCATAGCCGTAGTAAGAAGCAAGGGAGTCAGCACTGATGCCGTAATTTGAAGCGTAGTATTCGAGGCTCTCTGTAGAGTATTCAATGAGCTGAGCTTCGAGAACTTCATCATAAGAGTTAACTGTTGTGATAGACTTCAGATATTCCATCATGTTGTTATGCAGATAGTAAGAGTATACATAGTTATCTGCATATTCTTCAAACTCGGCAACGGTAGTGGCTGAGCAGTCGGAATGAGTTGCGGCATATTCCTGAACAGTCTCATCTGTTGGATCTTCTCCAAGAGTAGATGTGATATAGCTTTGAACGGTTTCCTCCGAATAGGAAATATCGCTGGCATTGACAGGAATTTCACTGTAATCTTCCATGGTGCATGAAGATTTTGTCTTTGGACGCAGATCTTCATACCATTTGGCCAGGGTTCCGTTTGAATAAAGGAAGAAAAATGCGAGGCCAAGAATAACAACTGCCGCGATGATAACAACAAGTGTTGTAACTCCTGTCCAGCGGTTTTTCTTTGGTTCCATTGGGGCTGTAGGCTCTCCTGTATATTCAAAGCTTCCGGATGCTTCTGAATCATCAATATCTACTATGACTTTGCTGGATTTATCCTCAAAGTCAATAGCTTCGTCTGCAGCTTCATTGCCCTCAGCAGCTTCGTCTGTAAAAGTTTCCGCAGCCTGAACTGCGTCGACCTCTTCAGCAGGTATTTCATCCACCGGGTCCCTGTCGGCATCTGTAATCTCTACAGCCAGGCCGCATTCTGTGCAGAACAGAGCATCGTCAGCGAGTTCTGCCTGACAGTTAATACATTTCTTCATAAATATCTCCAATCTGATTGTTTTTATTACCAAATCAAGTGCGTAAAGATGCACATACGTGTGGGATTGTACCACATAATCCTTTTAAGCTCAAATATTTATGGAAAATATGGTATACTTTGCATGGGGATAACAAGCACATAATAGTCTTGAAAGACGGAGAATTTATGAAGATAAAGATTTTAATGGAAAATCAGGCTGTAAATGAGAGTTTTGCCTGCGGGCATGGATTGAGTATATATGTTGAAACTGGAAAACATAAGATAATGATGGATGCAGGTCCTGACTGGAGATTTGCGGATAATGCATTAAGGCTGGGTGTTGATATTTCTGATGTTGACATTCTGGTCCTGTCACATGGTCATTATGACCATTCGGGTGGTCTGATGAAGTTTATGGCAATGAACGACAAAGCAAAGATATATGCGGCAGATGGATATTGCCTGCCTCATTATAATGAGAATGGCGCGTATATTGGAGTCGAGCCGCTGGCAGTCGATCATCCGAGGATTACCGTCCTTGACGGAGACCTGGAAATAGATGAGGAAGTTAAGATCCTGGGATTCAGGAAGGAACGCCTGTTTGAGACCATTAACACATGCGGCATGACAGAGGGAAGAGTTGACGGACTTAAAAACTTTAAGATTTATCCCGAGGCTTTTGCCCACGAACATTATCTTTTCGTAAATGACGGAGAAAGCAGCGTCCTCTTCAGCGGATGCTCTCACAAGGGAATCATTAATATTGCGACCTGGGCCATGAAATACAATCCGACTGCAATCATGGGTGGATTCCATTTGATGGGAGTAAAGCCTGAAAATTATAATATGCTGGATCATGTGGCAGAAGCTCTCCTTGAGCTTCCGATGAATTATTATACAGGGCACTGTACAGGTTCTGCCCAGTTTGAATACCTGAAGGAACGCATGGGAGACAGATTAAACTACGCAGCTGCGGGAGCCGAATTTGAAATTTAAGATAATTGAACCCAGAAATCAGATAGCGGAAGATGAGAAGCGCTTTAGCAATAAAGCGCTTTTTGCATTGATTTTGCCCATAGTCATAGAGCAGGCGCTTGCGCTGCTGGTAGGGATAGCTGATACATTTATGGGGAGCTATGCCGGAGAGGCGGTCATATCCGGCATATCCCTGGTCACCCAGATAGACAATGTGTTTATAGTGATTTTCTCTGCTATGGCTGCAGGGGGAAGCGTAGTGATCAGTCAGTATATTGGTGCCGGAGAGCGCAGCAAAGGAATTCGCGCGGCTTCTCAGCTGTTGATGATAGTTTCCATTGTGGGGCTTGCAGTGGCGGCGCTGATACTGGTTTTCGCAGACGGGATATTTTCTCTTTTGTTCGGCAGTGTGGAAGCAGGTGTACACAATGCAGGAGTGCTGTACATGAGGATTTCAGCCTGTTCATTTATTTTTCTTGGAATATATAATGCCGGCGCCGGTGTGCAGCGGAGCATGGGAGATACCAGGACCGTAATGTATGTGGCGATGGTAATGAACGGGATGAACATTGCCGGAAATGCAGTCGGCATATTTGCACTGCATGCCGGTGTTGCGGGAATTGCAGTGCCGTCGCTTATCTCAAGGGCAGCTGCAGCGGTAATCATGTTGGTGTTGGTGCTTAAACCGGAAAAATATATTTATGTGCGGCTGCGCGAGGTTCTCAGCTGGGACGGGCAGATGATAAAGAGAATATTCAGCATCGCCTTGCCTAATAGTGTGGAAAATGGTCTGTTCATGCTGGCAAAGCTGTTCATAAGTACTGTGGTTGCCACCTTTGGCACAGTCCAGATAGCTGCATACGGAACCGCACAGAGTTTCTGGTCCATGTCGGCGGTATTCTGTCTGGCAATGAACTCCGCCTTTATCACGGTAGTTGGCCAGTATATGGGAAGGAACGACACAAAAGGCGCCGATTATTACCTGATGAAGCTGCTGCGCATAGATATGGTGGGGGCAGTACTATGGAATGTGGCTCTTTTCGGTATTGCCTTACTTGTGATCAATTTCTATTCCTTAAGCCCGGAGGCAGCAAGCCTTGCAATAATACTAGTGCTGATACACAACGTGTTTAATGGCTTTCTTTATTCGGTAAGCTCCGGACTTTCAAGCGGCCTGAGGGCAGCAGGGGATGCCCGCTACAGCATGGTCAGCACCATTATTTCCTCTGTAGTGGTCAGAGTGGTGATGTCGGTACTTTTAGGCTATGTCTGTGGTTTGGGGGTCATCGGAGTAGCTTTCGGCATGGTCGCTGAGTGGATATGCAAGGGCATCCTGATCTGGACCCGGTACCGGAGCGGCAGATGGAAGAACTTCAAAGTTATCTGAACGAATTGGAATATTGCGATTTACATAATGTACAAAAAAAGAACAATGACAAAGTAGCTTTTTGAAAGTAATTATCATTGAAAATAGTGCCCCAATCAGCCATAATTAACGCAACATTACCATATGGAGGGAAACTACTTATGAAGAAGAGTTTAAAAATCGTTGATGTAGTCGGAAGACAGATCCTTGATTCTCGTGGAAATCCTACAGTTGAAGCTGAAGTTACGCTTTGTGACGGCACAGTCGGAAGAGGTGCTGCACCATCGGGAGCTTCAACAGGTGAGTTCGAGGCTCTGGAGCTTCGCGATGGAGATAAGAGCAAGTACCTTGGAAAGGGTGTTACCAAGGCAGTTGCAAACATTAATACAACAATTAAGGAAGCAATCGTTGGAATGGATCCTACAAACATCTACAAGGTAGATGAGGCAATGATCAAGGCTGACGGTACAAAGGATAAGTCTAATCTGGGCGCAAACGCCATTCTTGCAGTTTCAATTGCAGTATGCCGCGCAGCAGCTGATTCATTCGGAATGCCTCTTTACAGATATCTTGGCGGTTCAAACGGAAACAGACTTCCTGTTCCTATGATGAATATCCTTAACGGTGGAGCTCATGCAACAAACAGCGTAGATATCCAGGAGTTCATGATCATGCCTGTAGGTGCGCCTACATTTGCTGAGGCTCTCAGATGGTGTGCAGAAGTATTCCATGCACTTCAGAAGAACCTGAAGGCAGCAGGATATGCAACAGGTGTTGGTGATGAGGGCGGTTTCGCGCCTGACATCAATACAGCAGAAGAAATCTTTGATGCTTTAATGAAGGCAGTTTCAGATGCAGGATATGAGCCTGGAAAAGATATCATGTTTGCAGTTGATGCAGCTGCCAGCGAGTGGAAGGGATCTAAGAAGGGCGAGTACATTCAGCCAAAGAGCGGACTTAAGTTCACTTCTGAGGAGCTTGTAGAGTACTGGGAGAAGCTTATCGACAAGTACCCTATCGCATCCCTTGAAGACGGTCTCGATGAGGAAGACTGGGATGGCTGGAAGATCATGACTGAAAGGCTCGGCGGAAAGATCCAGCTGGTTGGTGATGATCTGTTCGTTACTAACACAGAGCGTCTTTCAAAGGGTATCAGCCTTGGATGTGCTAACTCAATCCTTATCAAGCTTAACCAGATTGGTTCAGTTTCTGAGACTCTTGAGGCTATCAAGATGGCTCATGAGGCAGGATATACAGCAGTAACATCTCACAGGTCCGGTGAGACAGAGGATACAACAATCGCTGACCTTGCAGTTGCCCTTAATACATGTCAGATCAAGACAGGTGCTCCTTCAAGAACAGAGCGTGTTGCAAAATACAATCAGCTTCTCCGCATCGAGGAAGAGCTGGGCTGCGGCGCTGTTTATCCTGGAATCAAGTGCTTTAAGAAATAATTTTCATAGCCGGATAAATCAGGAGTTTATAAATCTGATAAGTCAGGTGAAGCAAATTAAATCAAATAGACAGGCGGTCTCTTTTGGAGGCCGCCTGTTTGACATTTATGGTTCATGGAATTATATTTATGACATAAAATATCGAAAATGGGGAAATTATGACAGCGGCAAAGAAAAAAATCAGCTATCTTGGACTTCTTAAATTCATTGGTGTCTGTGCCATAATGTATTATCATACCCTGCCATCAGAGCACAGCTTTAGCTCACTCTATCTTTTCGTTGAGTTCTTCTTTATCATAACCGGCTATATGACATTTAAACATTTTCAGTCAGACGGTCAGGCTTTGTGCGGCAATGGGATTGAAGAAAAATCCCAAAATGCAATCAGATATACCCTAAAAAAATTTATTGGGATGATACCTTATGTTGTGATAGCGTTAATCATGATGTATGGTCTGGAGCTGATAAAGGCAATCGCAGCCGGTGGGGAAGCCGTGGCAGATCTTTTAAAGAGCATGCCGGCAGACATACTTCTTTTAAACAGTCAGACCGGAGCATCTGAGTGGCCTATATGGTTCCTTTCTGCCATGATAATCGCATTCCCGGTATTTACCCTTGTATGCCAGATAAAGCATACTAAAACTCTTTATATTTTCGCGGCAACTTTTTCGGTTGTTTATTATTTCAGTTTCTTTAACGCAGATATTTTCTTCTGGAAGGCAATACTCAGGGCATTTGCGGGAATGGTGCTGGGCATTGTATGTTACGGTCTGGCAGAAAAGATTGGCAGTTTAAATGTATCTAAAGGAGGCGCAGTCTGGCTGCAGATCCTGCAGACAGTTGTATTTTTGCTTGCTGTTTTTTCAATGTACCCTGCCAGGACGTCGGAAAATGCAGGATTTTTCATGAAGGAGACAGTTTTGCTGTTTTTCATTCATCTGACACTTCTTCTTTCAGGAAAAACTCCGACACATAATATTTCATGCAGAGTTTTTGATTTTCTTGAAAAAATATCCATGATATTATTCCTGGTCCATATTCCGTGGATGATGATATGGAATGAATTTCCAATCGGGATTTCTTATTATCCAAAGAGGGCGCTGGAACTTCTAAGCTGCATTGCAGTAAGCATCATTTTGTACCTGATAGTTGAAAAGATCAGAAAAAATAAAATTAAGAAGGCAAAGTAAAATGGTCATAAATTTTCACTGCCATGTCTTTCCGGAGGCAATGGCCAAAAAGACAATAGATTACATTATCAGTTATGCCGGTACAACTGCATACACTGACGGTACAGTAGCGGGTCTTTTAAAAGACATGCAGGAAAACGATGTAAAGCTGAGCGTGGCGCTGTCTGTTGTTACAAACCCAAACAGTACATGGAAGATTAATGAGTTTCTTTCAAAAGTAGGGGAAAACGATGGTCTCCTGCCGTTTGGCGGCATCCACCCGGATAACGGCGACTTCGAGGAAATACTTGATGACATTGTTTCAAGGGGATTTAAGGGGATAAAGCTGCATCCACAGTATCAGAAAACCGATGTATGCGATCCTAAATACATAAGAATCGTAAAGGCTGCAGCCGAGAGAAATCTGATAGTACTGTTCCATGGAGGGCTGGACGTAGGACTTCCGGGTCTCGATCTTTCTGCACCTTCCCATACTGCAAAGCTTCTCGATACGGTACCTGAGGCTAAGGTTGTCATGGCTCATTTTGGCGGATGGAAGCAGTGGGATGAAGTGGAGCGGCTTCTGGTTGGAAGAAATGTATATTTCGATATAGCAACATCCCTGACTGATGACGTGATATCTCCCGAACAGGCTGAGCGCATCATAAGAAACCATGGCTCTGAAAAAATCCTTTTTGCCACGGACTCACCGTGGTCATCTACTTCTGAGACAATCGCAAGGGTAAATGCACTGGATATTACGGATGAAGACAAGGAAAATATTTTCCACCGTTCTGCAGAGAAGCTGCTTGGGTTGTTGAAATTTAACGATAATTAAAGAAAAATATTGTGAGTTCTGTTAGGTTGATTATTGGTACAATACTATAAGTTGCTTATAATAAAATAAGTATAGATTGAAAAGAGGTAAAGATATTGAAGAAACTTATGTTGGGCAATGAGGCCATTGCCCGTGGTCTTTATGAAGCCGGAGTAGGTGTGGTTTCAAGTTATCCGGGAACTCCATCTACAGAGATTACTGAGATTGCGGCTACCTATGATGACATTTATTGTGAGTGGGCTCCTAATGAGAAGGTTGCATGCGAGGTTGCATTCGGTGCATCCCTTAGAGGTGCCAGAAGCGCCTGCGCCATGAAGCACGTAGGACTTAATGTGGCAGCTGATCCTATGTTTACTCTGTCTTACACAGGTGTAAACGGAGGTCTGGTTATTTTTGTTGCTGATGACCCTGCAATGCATTCTTCCCAGAATGAGCAGGATTCAAGACATTATGCCATTGCTTCCAAAATCCCTATGCTTGAGCCGTCGGATTCCGGGGAAGCAAAGGAATTTGTAAAGATCGCATATGACATGTCAGAGGAATATGACACACCTGTTCTTATCCGCATGTGCACAAGAATTGCCCATTCCCAGAGCCTGGTTGAGCTGAGAGAAAGACAGGAAAGGGCACTTCCTCCATATGAGAGAAACCCACAGAAATATATCATGGCTCCTGCAAATGCAGTAAAGAAACATCCTGTTGTAGAGGCCAGAACGAAGAAACTTATAGAACTTGCTGAAAAGACATCCCTCAACAGGGTTGAAGAGGGATGCGGCACGTTAAACGGCAAGAAGGTGGGTATTATCTGCTCTGGAACATGCTATCAGTATGTTAAGGAAGTATTTGGCGATACTGTGTCAGTACTTAAGCTGGGCCTTATAAATCCGCTTCCTGTTCAGTTAATAAAGGATTTTGCTGCATCGGTTGAGCAGCTCTACGTCATTGAAGAGCTTGACGGCATTTACGAGACTCATGTTAAGGCTCTTGGGCTGGACTGCATCGGAAAAGAAATGTTTACGCCAATCGGTGAATATAACCAGAACACTATCAGAAAAGCCTTCGGCATGGAGACCGGCTCAGGCACAGTGGCTGACAGCCCTATACCTGTACGTCCTCCTATTATGTGTGCCGGCTGCCCTCATAGAGGTCTGTTCTATACTCTTTCAAAGAACAAGATCACAGCACTTGGAGACATCGGCTGCTATACACTGGGAAGCGCTGCACCTCTTAATGCCATTGATACTACACTTTGTATGGGCGCATCTGTTTCGGGACTTCACGGATTTAATAAGGCCGGCGGTGCGGAGACTGAGAGCAAGAGCGTGTGTGTTATCGGTGATTCCACATTCATGCATTCAGGAATCACAGGCCTTGTAAACATTGCATACAATGCTTCAAATTCTACAGTTATCATCCTTGATAACTCCATTACAGGCATGACCGGACATCAGGAAAATCCGACAACAGGAAAGAATATTAAGGGCGAGCCTGCACTGGCAGTCAACCTTGAAGAGCTGGTAAAGGCCATCGGCATAAAGCGTGTCAGAGTCGTTGATCCATACAATCTGAAGGAATGCGAAGAGGCTGTAAAGGAAGAGATGGCAGTTGCTGAGCCTTCAGTCATCATTTCAAGAAGGCCTTGCATGCTCCTTAAGTATGTAAAGGCTAAGCCTCCTGTAAAGGTCAATGCCGACAAGTGCGTAGGCTGCAAGATGTGCCTTAAGATCGGCTGCCCAGCAGTAACATTTAAGAACGGAAAGGCATTTATCGATAATTCATTGTGCGTAGGCTGCGGTGTTTGTACACAGATGTGCAAGCTTGGCTGCATAGAGTAAGGAGAGTAGAGATGGAAACAAAGAATGTTATGATCGTTGGTGTGGGCGGCCAGGGAAGCCTCCTTGCCAGCAAGATATTAGGTGCTCTTCTTATTGAAGAGGGATATGATGTAAAGGTTAGCGAAGTACACGGAATGAGCCAGAGAGGCGGAAGCGTTGTTACTTACGTAAGATTCGGCGAGAAGGTATACTCTCCTGTTATTTCTGATGGCGAGGCAGATTTTATCGTATCATTTGAAAAGCTTGAGGCTGCCAGATATGCCAGCTGCCTTAAAAAGGACGGAAAGATCATCGTAAATTCCCAGTCGATTGATCCGATGCCTGTGATCACAGGTGCTGCCGAGTACCCGGACGGAGTTTTGGATGAGCTTAAAAGTAAGGGTGTATTTGTAGATGCCATCGACGCTTATGGCATCGCAACAGAGGCAGGAAATGGAAAGTCTACTAACATTGTCCTGATGGGACGCCTTGCCAAGTACTTTGACATTGCTTACGACAAGTGGACAGAGATCATTAAGCAGATGGTTAAGCCGCAGTTTGTGGATGTTAACCTTAAGGCTTTTGAAATGGGATACAATGCCCAGTAAATTAAAGGTGTGGAATATTTGGGGGATATTAATTCCACCTGAAAAGTAAAAATTAATGCGGCTTTGCCGTTTGAATTTAAAACCAACAGGAAAGGATATTTTATTTATGAAACGTTACTATCAGCCGGAGCTTGAAACTGCTTCAAGAGAGGAAATCCTTAAGATCCAGAACGAAAAGATCGTTAAGCAGGTTAAGCATGTTTATGAAAATGTTCCTTATTACAGGGATCTGATGGACAAGAAAGGTGTAAAGCCTGAAGACATCAAGGGAGTAGACGACATCAAGAAGCTGCCTTTTATTTCCAAGGCAGACCTTCGTGAGTGCTATCCATACGGACTTCTCGGAACGGACCTTAAGAACTGCGTAAGGATCCAGTCTACATCCGGAACGACAGGTAAGAGAGTTGTGGCTTTCTACACCCAGGAAGACATCGACATGTGGGATGAGTGCTGCGCCCGTGCCATCGTTGCAGCAGGCGGAACAAATGAGGACGTATGCCAGGTATGCTATGGATACGGTCTGTTTACAGGCGGCCCGGGACTGAACGGCGGATCTCATAAGGTTGGATGTCTTACACTTCCAATGTCATCAGGTAATACTGAAAGACAGATCCAGTTCATGATGGACCTTAATGCAACAATTCTTTGCTGCACTCCTTCATATGCTGCATTTATCGGCGAGTCCCTTAAAGAGCGCGGATATAAGCCTGAAGACAACAAGCTGAAGGCAGGTATCTTCGGTGCTGAGCCTTGGACTGAGGAAATGAGACAGGAGATCCAGAAGAGTCTGGGAATCAAGGCTTACGATATTTATGGTCTTACAGAGATCAGCGGACCTGGCGTTTCATTCGAGTGCGAGGAGCAGACAGGCATGCATATCAATGAGGACCATTTCTATGCAGAGATCATCAATCCTGAAACAGGTGAAGTTCTTCCTGAGGGCGAGATCGGCGAGCTGGTATTTACCTCCCTTGACAAGGAAGCATTCCCACTCCTTAGATACAGAACCCGTGACCTTTGCGTACTGACAAGAAAGCCATGTTCATGCGGCAGAACTCACGTTAAGATGAGCAAGCCTCTTGGAAGAAGCGATGACATGATGATCATCAGAGGTGTAAACGTATTCCCAAGCCAGATTGAAACAGTTCTCCTGAACCAGGGCCTTACACCTAACTACCAGATCAAGGTAGGAAGAGAGAATAACACAGATACATTCGACATTGATGTTGAGCTTGCACCGGAGCAGTATTCAGATAAGCTCTCTGACATGATCGCCAAAGAGAAGCAGCTCGAGGCTGCCATGAGACAGATGCTGGGCATCGGACCAAAGATCCACATTGTGGCTCCTCACACCATTGCCAGATCTGAAGGCAAGGCTGTAAGAGTTATCGATACACGTAAGCTTCACTAAAATCAAACCGGGTAAGTCCGGAAACCTATTTCCGTGGTAAGCTCTTTGTTATTCTGCGGATAGAAAATGAATGGAGGTATGACCATGTCAATTAAACAGATTTCAGTAATGATGGAAAACAAGCAGGGCCAGTTGGCAAATGTCATCAAGACAATTTCTGATGCTGACATCAACATCAGAGCTCTCAGCATCGCTGAGACCAGCAGCTTTGGCATGCTGAGACTGATAGTTTCTGACCCGGATAAGGCTAAAGATATCCTGAATGACAGCGCAATAGTTGTTCAGACCGAGGTTATCGCCGTAAAGATGGATGATGAGGAAGGCTCTCTTTATAAGATCCTTCTGGTGCTTGAAGAGGCCGGCATCAACGTTGATTACTCTTATGCATTTACAGCAAGCCACGAGACCGGTGCATACGTCGTTTTCAGAGTAGGCGACGTTGCAGCTGCTGAGGAAGTGCTTGCAGCCAAAGGCTTCACATTTATCACTAACGCCGAGATTTAATTTCATATTAATCATGTTTTGGAAAAGGCTGCCGCGATTGCGGCAGCCTTTTTTCTTTCGCTTCAAACAAGATGTTCCCATGGATTGGGGAGCTGAGACTCCCTAATCCGTCACATTATTGTGCCTGTAATGGGCCATGGCTGCTGCAGTGACTGAAATCTTATCAAATTTCCTGGAATCATAGAAAAAATGAAAAGATTTCAGTCATTGTGAGAAAAGGCAGGTTTCCTAAACAGCAAAGATAGCAAAGTAGATACAAGAATTATTATGGAGTGGAATACATGCCCATGCTGGTAGCTGGTATAGTTTAGAAAGTTTTTTCTTTTTCGCCTCTCATTTTTAACAGCATATTCTTCATTATCATAGCATTTCGATATTCAAGCTCATATTGCTCAGCTGAATTTTCGGAAATTTCATTTCGATGCGCACATAGATTTCTTATTCCGACCGCATAGTTATCCAAGTAATACCAGTTGTATTCTGCATATTCCACAAACCTGCTTTTTTCTTCTTCTGATTCAAAAAGTAACAAGGCATCTAAAAACTTTTGCCTGCATAGCTTCTGTTCTATATTATTTTTATCAAAGAAAAATTCGTTAATAATCCACGGAAGACTTCCTAAAACAAAAAATCTATAAAAGATTATCGGTTCTCCTTTGATCCATGGGCGAATGGCTTCGCGCATTGGGCAAGGTGAAAAATAACGCCCACTATCAAGGTTAATTCCCTGATAAGCATCTAAGACCGTATTTCTATATTTCAATCTGATTTCTGTCCAATACGGAGTTGGATCATATTGTGTAAATAAATAATATTCATATCCAGTCAGTGATTTATCATGGCTACTGTCATATTCTATAACAAAATCCGGATCATATATGTAATACCAGCTATTCACATCATAATTAGACTGTTCACGCCAGTTTTCAGGGCTGATTAACAACCTTTGCATTTTTTCAAGATATGATTCTTTATGATTGTATGATATTTCTTTTTCTTCCTTCGTTTTAGCATCAATGGAGTTTTTTTCACCATAAGCAGCATTATATACATATTTAGCAGGTAGTTTAAAGCTATCATCTCCTATTGATAATGCATTGATTGACAGCCTTATCAACTCATCAATTGCGGTAATAAGCATTTTAGGTTCAACATCAACTCCAATTTTATTAAAATCCAGGCTCATAAGGCATAATGCTTCATCATCCACTAGTGACAACTCGTCATCAAGTTTACTCGTATCAAAGTGGCCTTTGATAATCTGTGCATCAGTTTTTTTCATTTTTTCAGAGCCAGAGTAAACCCTGTTTATCCGGTCAATACTCTTTTGCGTATAAGGATAGTAATTTCCATCTTCTTCTGATTGTTCTTCTTCCTGAGAAATTGGCTCACGCATAATTAAAGTAACAAAATACTGCATGAACTCATAATTTCTTCTGCCGTTACCTATGTACATATGTAAGATCTTTAACATATCACTTAATTTCATAATACCTCTTTTCGACGTTTTCCATCGTTCAACGACGTTAGCGTCGTTTTTCATTTTGATACGATTAGCCAGGAAGTTACAGAGCTCGTACTTTTCAAATTATAAGATTTAATTCTACATTATTCAATTTAATCAAAATGAAATGGAGGTACAAATTTGTATAATTCATCAACAAAAAGAAGCGGGTTAAAAGATATTTGGAATGCATTCATGGTTAAAGGAGCATCATTTTCGGATCACGATATTCCTTTGTGTCCAACTACAGCATCAACAATTCCAACGCGATTAATTGCCTACGACGAAGCCAAATCTATTCATAGTAAAGCGATGGCAGCCAAGCATTTTGATTATCGTATTGATGCCTTTGTTCATTTCTATATCGATGACCAGAAATTTGATGGTAAGAATTCAAGCATATGGTTATATCCGGAAAAGGCCTTGGAAATTCTAAAACACTTTGCAGGAATAATAGCACCGGATTTTTCTACTTATGCAGACTTCCCTGAGCCTTTGAAGCGTTGGAATTTTTACCGTATGAATTCATTTGGATATTGGACTGGAACTAACGATATACCAACAATCAGTAATTCAAGGTGGGGATTTGCTGATACTTGGGAGTACTGCTTTGATGGAAATCCGCATAATAGCATGATAGCTATAGGAACGGTGGCCAGTGGTTTGAAATTTTTATCAAATCGAGAGCTGTTTGAAAATGGGCTGTTTGAAATGGTAAATAGAATAAAACCTCACACAATAATTGTCTATGGCTCAGTTAATTATGAATGTTTCAAAAAATTAGAGGAAAAAGGAATAAAAATTATTTCGTTTCCTAGTAAAACATCAGAAGCATTTAAAAGGAGAAAAACGCGTGAGTAAATCCTACAGTAACCTTTTCGAAGGCACAAAGGGGGCATCTAATAAATCCGATAAATCTACTAATGCCACAACATATCATGCAACAACGGAGTTAAAAAATCATATAGTTGAAGCTGAACAAAGTTCAAGCGGTCGATCTGGTATTAAAGGTGCACATAACAAAGATAACTTTCTAAAAGAAGTAAGCAAAACAGGTGCAAGAGTTACCGGTTCTACCCCCAACTCACAAGTTGATGGAATAGAAAAAATCTCATATAATATGCCGAAGAAAGATAAATATGGCAACATAACCGATGATTATCAGAGCAAAACTTTTTATAAGACGGTTTATGATTCATCAAAAATAAGCGATGATACCTACATTAAATGGGGACTGCAAGCTGCCAATAACTCCGCAAAATTATCTTCTGCCGGAAAGCTCGCCAGAGAGTGGTCAGGTAAAGACAATCAAGGAGTCAGTTGGCATGGGTATTGCGACAACAACGGTAATATCACATCATTTTTCCCGGAAGATTAAGGAGGCATTATGTATACTGTATATTTAAAAGAAAATGAAATGATTTCAGAAAACCATTTTCCTGTTATCGCGTTGTTAAACGAAGCCGCAAATTCTGATATTGTTGAATTTGTAAATAATCTCAACCAGGGAATTGGGAGTGGTTTTGATTATTCAGACTGTACATTTTGGAATGAATTAGATGAATACGATAAATCAAATATTCCACATTATGAAGGATTACTGTTTAGTACGGAAGATGATGATGAAGTAATTGTTGGCTATAGTGATCTGTTAATATACCTCAATATTATTTGTGAAAAATTACAAGCTGATAACTATTCAAGGATTATAGAATTGAATGAGCAAATCAACTTATTCAGAAGAAACTATTTGAAAGCTTCCTCATAAGATATGCACAGGTCATTGAACGCTACTCAACCGTACAGAACGTGGAACTTGCACTTGCTTGTTTTGTAATGGATTCTTGCAAGTATCTACTCAATCATCTTCATTGTCATGGAAGCCTATTCGTTTCCACAGTGACTGAAATCTTGTCATTTTTTCTGTGACTTCCAGAAAAGTGATAAGATTTCAGTCACTTTAGCTTTTGCCGCTTTAGCTTCCGGCAGCTGGCGCACCAGCAGCCATAAATAATAGTTGACAGGTGGGTACATCCCCACTGGCATTTAAGCTTGACAAAACAGCAAGGAGGGTTTATAAACTAACTGTACTAATACAAATAGTACAGTTAATACGGAAAGGAAATTAGACATGTTTACGATAGATACCATGTCCCGCACGCCGGTTTATGAACAGATCATAAACCAGGCAGAAAAGTTCATAGCTGTTGGGCTGCTGAAAAGCGGGCAGCAGATGCCTTCTGTCAGAAGCCTGTCGGTTGAGCTGTCTGTAAATCCAAATACAATACAGAAAGCTTTTGCTGAGCTGACCGGAAGGGGAATCTTAGTGTCTGTTCCGGGAAAAGGAAGCTTTGTAAGCCAGAGCGCCCTGGAGATCATAAATGGAAGGAACCGTGAGAAAACGGATGAATTTGTGCTGCTGGCAAGGAAGCTTTTACTGGCCGGAATGACGGAGGAGGAGCTTAACGGGCTGATCAAAAAGGCAATGGAGAAAACTGATGGAGGTGATGACAAATGATAGAAGTAAGAAACCTGACAAAATCATTTGGTAAATTTACAGCCCTCGATAATATAAGCTGCACCATACAGGATAACTGCATTTACGGAATGGTGGGCTCAAACGGAGCCGGAAAGAGCACGCTTCTGCGTGTACTGGCCGGTGTGTATAAGGCTGATAAAGGAAGTGCGCAGATCGATGGGAGTCCGATATGGGAAAACCCAGAGGTAAAAAGGCGGATAGCCTATATTTCTGACGAACTGTTCTATGTTCCCGGCAGCAGCTTAAAGGGAATGGCTGCATTCAGCGGCTCGCTTTTTCCAAATTTCAACAAGGAAAAATTCTTCCGCCTGGCAGATGAACTGGGACTTGATACAAAGAAGAGCATTAATACTTTTTCAAAGGGAATGCGCCGCCAGAGCCTGACAATACTGGGATTGGCCGCCGAGCCTGATTACATATATTTTGATGAGACCTTTGATGGGATGGACCCTGTGGTCAGAAGCTATATAAAGAAGCTGATCGTGGAAGAAATGAACAAGAGCGGCGCAAGCGCCATAATCACCAGTCATTCATTAAGAGAACTGGAAGATACCTGCGACCAGCTGGCCCTCCTTCATAAAGGAGGAATGATACTGGAAAGCGACATTACAACCCTTAAGACTTCAAGGTTTAAGGTGCAGGTGGGTTTTGGCAGAGAATTTACAAAGGACGATTTTGCGGGCCTGGATATTGTAAGCTTTAAAAAGAGCGGATCTGTGGCCAACATGATAATAAATGGTGACAGAGATGAAGCTGTGGCAAAGCTTCAATCAATGGGACCGGTACTGATGGATATCCTGCCGCTGTCCCTTGAAGAGGTGTTTACCTATGAGATGAAGGCATTAGGCTACGAGTTCAATCTGGAATCAGAAGATGGTAAAGGCAATGCCATAAAGAATGTTGGAGGAGAGACGGAGAAAGGGGGCGAGGCTGAATGAAGCAGATAGTTTCTAAGAACTTATATTTAGATGGCCTTAGAAGGATCCGAATTCCTTCATTCATCTTTCTGGCAATCGTGGTTCTGGTCCAGTTTATCATTCCGCTGATAGATACACTGGGAAAGCTGCCTTACAGGGAAGGAACTTTCTACACTGTAGGAGTAGAGAGCGCCTTAAGCCCAATGGTTCTGGTGGCATGTATAATGGTGCCGGTACTGACTCTGGTGATGTTTTTTGCATTTAACAGGAGAAACAGCTCTGACTTTTATCATAGCCTCAGCTATACGAGACAGTGCCTTTTTGTAAGCTGGGTTCTGGCCATACTGACGGCAACAGCTGCGCTGCTTGTTATTGGAGGATGCCTGGGGTTTTCGGTCCGGGCCATGTTTCCGAAAATTTATGTAGTAAACTTTCTGGGGCTGGGTCAGTGGATCCTCTCATTTATAGGTGCGGCTCTTTTTGCCCTGGGCTGTACGGCAATCGCCATGAGCATTACGGGAACATTTATAAGTAATGCAGTAGGGACTGTACTGATAATGATAGTTCCCCGCCTTATCCTGTTCCTTGTAAGGCTGTTGGTATTAGAGGCAACTCCTGTATTAAGCGAGGAACATTTCCTGACAATTTTTGATATCACCCACAATTCATTTTTTACCGGTGCCAGCTTAGGGTTAATGGCAATGCTGGGTGTGGATGATGGCTACTGGGTAGGCTATCTGGGAGTTTCAATATTTACCATATGTGTCGGAATCGTTTATATCTTCATTGCAGCAATCCTGTTTAAATTCAGAAAAAGCGAAACTGCAGGCTCGGGAAGCGTTAACCGATTCGTACAGCACCTTATAAGGATTGCAGGTACATTTATAATCTCCCTGCTGGGCACATATCTTTTGATTGAAGACGAAGACTGGCAGATGGCAATAATCGTATATTGCATAGCGCTGATAGCATTTTTCGCATACGAGATAATTATCACGAGAAAGTGGATAAATCTGGTAAAAGTCTTGCCGTCTCTGGCGATAGTCTTTGGCCTGAAGATATTAGTATGGGTCAGCGCTGCCGGATTAAGCGAGGCTGTTGCGTCAAACGAACTGGATTCTTCAAATGTCAAAGGTGTGACTGTAACCAACCTGATGGATTCTGTGGACATGGCTGATTATACATTGAGCCTTAACGAGATTGAGATAACGGACCCGGAGATAATAGGGCTGGTGACGGAGCGTTACAACAATGACATCGCAGATATCCGCGAAGGTTCATACTCATATTCAAGCAATGCAGTCAGGTGGGATTCAGATGACCCGGATGATGCAGTAATTTATGAAAGAGAGCTTCTGATCCGAACAGAGACAGACTCAAAATACAGGATAGTAAGACTTTCTCAAAATGACCTGGATTTGATGATTGCTGCCATAATGGAGAATGATGAATACAAAGAAGCCATAACCGAGCTTCCTGAACCCTTAATTCAGACATTGCAGATCGAGACATATACTACAGGTCTGTACTATGGGATGGCCAATTCATCAGGAGGTGCAGAAAATCTGACGGCAGATGAATGTCAGGAACTTTTTGATACACTGCAGCAGGAACTTAGGGAAATTGACATTGTAGACTGGGTAAAGCATCTGACATCAGACATCTGGTATGATGATTCGAATTTTAAGATTACATACAATATCAATAGTGTAAATAATGACCAGGCACTGATCCCTGTTTCCCAAAGCACTACACCAGAAACCTACAGCAAGGTGCTGCAGCTGATATGGAGCCATCAGGACCTGGAGGGGGTGCAGGAACTGATATATGGTTGGGATGAGATGAAGGATGATGAATATGCCTGGTATTCAATAAATGTGAATGCATTTGATACGATAACCGATTCTTCAGGAGAGACCAGGCGTGTAGGCTACAGCAATGAAACCTACAGCGGCGAGGAGTATTATGATGAGGGAGAAGATTCTCACGACAAGGTTATTACCCTGGTTCGGGAAGGACTGGAGTGTAACGGTATTCCACAGACTTACGACTTCCTTCAGGTATATTATTCCTTCAGCTATCCGCTTGCAGGAGATGAAGATGATTCATATTATTCGGATTACTGCCTGGCAGTGCTGCCACTTCCGTCAAACTGGGCTGAGGTCATGAACGTAGACCCTCTGGAGTACGCTTATTGACAAAACGGCTAAAAAACATTAAATTCTGTAGAACTAGTAAAATTAAGAAAAAAGCAGTAGAATAGTGCGTATGAGTGAAGACAGAATTATTAATATTAAAGGTGTCCATAATATCCGCGACCTGGGAGGTCTTATTGGAAAGGATGGACGGAAAATAAAGAAAAATCTGCTGATCAGAAGCAGCAGGCTGATACAGATGGAAGAGGATGGATTTAAGTTTTTTAAAGACATCAATCTGACGACTATATTGGACCTGCGTACCAGTCTGGAGGCGGAAAGAAGACCGGACCCTGAAATGCCAGGTGTCAGCTATCATAGGATCAGCGTTTTAAGTGATAACCCTGAAGAGATGGGGGCCACTTACGGCATGCTGGCCAGATCAAAGAACGAAGACCAATTCCTGGTGCAGATGCTGATAGACGGTTTCAAGATGGGCAGTGTTTACATGGAATTTGTGCAGATGCCGTTGGCCATCAATGGGATGAGAGAGGCGCTAAAGTACATTGCAGCTCAGCCGGAAGGCGAAGCCATCATGTGGCATTGCAACGGCGGCAAGGACAGGACCGGTACAGTGACGGTATTCCTGCTTACAATCCTAGGGGTGGACAAGGACACCATAATGGATGATTTTGAGCTGACAAATATCTATTTCGCAGACGAGATTGAAAGACTTAAGGTAATCGCAAGAGGCATGACCGATGACCAGGAGATTATCGACGGCATGCAGGACATTGCGGGAGTCAGCAGAAAGAACATGGATAAGGCCATGGATTTCATTGTCAGTGAATACGGTTCGGTAATGGACTATATCAGGAATGTGATCGGCATTACCGAGGAGGAGATTGAGACAATACAGGAAAAATATCTCGAAAAGTAAAATTTGATCCGATATTTCAAGACCTGAATACGGCAGAACGGAAAGGAAATAAAATGAGTAAAGCAGATCAGCTTTTTGTAAAAATGTGTAAGGATATACTTGACCATGGAACAAGCACCGAAGGTGAAAAGGTAAGACCTCATTGGCCGGACGGAACCAGCGCTTATACCATTAAGAATTTCTGCGTGGTAAACAGATACAATCTGGCGGAGGAATTTCCTGCAATTACACTTAGAAAGGTACCTATCAAGAGCTGTACCGATGAAATGCTGTGGATCTGGTCAAAGAAGAGCAATAAAGTAGCTGACCTGGCATCCGGAGTATGGGACGAGTGGACTGGTGAAGACGGAACCATCGGCAAGGCATACGGCTACCAGATGAGCGTAAAGCATCAGTATAAGGAAGGCATGATGGATCAGGTGGACCGTGTCATATGGGACCTTAAGAACAATCCGTTCAGCCGCCGTATAATGACAAATATTTACGTGCATCAGGATCTTCACGAGATGAATCTCTACCCATGTGCATACTCAATGACATTTAATGTAACCACAAGGCCGGGATCGGATAAGCTGGTGCTGAATGGCATCCTGAACCAGAGGTCCCAGGATATATTGGCTGCAAATGCATGGAACGTGGCCCAGTATTCAGTGCTGATGCACATGATGGCAAGGGAAGTTGACATGGAGGTAGGAGAGTTCGTCCATGTTATCGCCGATGCCCATATCTATGACAGACACGTGCCTATCATAAAGGAACTGATCGAGCGCCCTCAGTATGACGCACCAAAGTTCTGGTTGAATCCGGAAGTAAAGCATTTCTATGACTTTACAAAGGATGACGTAAGACTTGACGATTACACATTCGGACCACAGGTAAAGGACATTCCGGTGGCAATCTGAACTCACAACGAGTCAAGTCAACAGACATCCGACGGACGCTTGCGTACGGGAGGGTGTCTGTTGATTTGATGACTGTCGAACACGAATGATGAAGTGGGGCAGGGGCCCCACGGAGGTATGAGTGGAGACAGGGAAGACGAGAGTGCGAAGCACGAAGTCTTCCCGTTGTGAGTTTTGTTTTTTAGGAGGAGAATAAAATGAAAGCAATCGTTGCAGTTACTGCAAACTGGGGAATAGGAAAAGACAATCAGCTCCTTATCAGCATCCCCGAGGACATGAAATTTTTCCGCACCACAACAGCAAATGCTATAGTGATAATGGGAAGAAAAACCCTGGAGAGCTTCCCAGGGAAAAAGCCTCTTAAAAACAGAGTGAATATTGTGATAACCAGGGATGAGTCTTACGCACCGGAAGGAGTTATAATTGTTCATACGCCGGAAGAAGCGGTCAGGAAGGCTTCGGAAATCCAAAAGGAAAACTTTAAGGAAGACGGAAGCGAAAGAGAAATCTTTGTAATAGGCGGGGCCAGCATTTACAGTCAGATGGTGGACATGTGCGATACTGTCTATGTGACAAAAGTCAGCAAGATTTACAATGCAGATGCGTTCTTCCCAAATCTTGACGACAGGGACGGCTGGAACGTGGCAGCAGAGACCCCGGAAGCTGAATACGAGGACATGACATATAAATTTGTGACATATGTGAAATAAGTCAAAGATTACAGAAGCCATCAGCCGCAGCTGGTGGTTTCGTAAGTTTATGTAAAAGAGGTGATACAGTGTTTTGCAATAAATGCGGCGAAAAATTAAAAGACGGTGAGACTTTCTGTCCAATGTGCGGAAATGACTGCAGGTATCTGTGGCGGAAAGATGAGGCTGAGAATACAACAGAAAATGCAGCAGAAGAAACTAAAGAAGAGAGCAGAGTTCCAGCCAGAAGCAGGATAGTGGAAGTAAATACAGATGATATAGAAGAATCGCCGGTAATAAACAGAAAGATACAGTATAACCGTGAATCTTCAGCCGGTGGAAGGACTCCTAAAAACAACGGCAGCAACACTTCAAAACTTGTAATTTTGATAGTCATAGTTATTCTTGTTGTTGCTGCACTGGCAGGAGGTGCAATAGGAGTGATCAATTGCAGCCGGTCAGTTGATGAAGCCAAGGATACATTAGGAATAGATAGTACGGATATTGAGGATATCGCTGAGGGAATTACCGCAATATCAAAAGAAACCGAAGAAAACACTGATTCACCGGCCGTGTCCCAGACAACAGAACAAAGCAGCGAAACCGCTGCGCCTGAAACAACAACTGAGGAGACGTCAGAGGAGACTACAACGTCAGCTGAGACAACTACTGAAACAACAGCGGCATCAGCTGATGGCATTCAGCTTGCATCGATGATACGCTCAAAACTCCCAATAGTTGCTTACCCGGCACCGCTTTCAGGGGCAAGCGAGATATATGCTTACACGGATGAAAAGCTGACAACACGGGAATCATCTTATTATATAGACAGTTTTTCTGAGTCAGTGGTCATTGTGGGAATATCATCTGATGCAAAGGCGGTTCAGGTGACTTACGTTTCCACCACTTCCGGCACAGGATACCGTACCAAGTGGTTCAGCGCGGAGGACATCCTGGGATTGAATTCAATCAGCATAAGCACCTATAGGGCGTCTTCAGATATGACAACCTATAAGATGAGCGGCTCTAAGAGTACAGAAAGTGTAGGTTATATTGCTGCCAGTGATGATGAATGTGACAGGCTTGGAATGAGAACGATAGGCGGAACCAGCTACGAAGCGACTATCTACAATATTGACAGCACTGAGGTAAATGGTGTCACCTGCAGGTGGAAGCTGGCTTTTGTAAAACGATAATTTGAAAATGTACTAAGACAGGGGATGGCGAAAGCCATCCCCCTTTTACAGTATTGACTTTAAAGATAATTTGAGTATAATAAGTGAAGCTTATAATAAAATAAGTTTTATTTGAGGAGGAAAAATATTGTGAAAATGACAAAGAAAATTGCTGCAGTTGTTCTTGCAGCACTGATGGTTGTGTCTGTTGCAGCCTGTGGAAGCACAAGCAGCTCCAGCTCAACAACTCAGAAGTACAAGATTGGTATCTGTCAGCTGATGCAGCATGATGCTCTTGATGCAGCTACAGAAGGGTTCAAGCAGGCAGTGATCGACGCTCTTGGGGAAGAGAATGTTGAATTCGACTACCAGAATGCACAGGGTGATTCAGCTACATGTTCAACAATCGTAACAGGATTTGTTTCAAACAATTACGATCTGATCATGTGCAATGCTACACCGGCCCTTCAGGCAGCCATTGCAGCTACAACAGAGATTCCTATCGTCGGAACATCTGTTACTGACTATGCTACAGCAATTGCTGATGACAGCATGGATGCAACAGTCGGAACAGGAATCAACGTAACAGGAGCATCTGACGGAGTTGATGCCAAGCTTTACGCTGATCTGACAATGGAGCTGGTTCCTGAAGCTAAGAAGGTTTCGATCCTTTACTGCTCAGCTGAGGCAAACTCAGTTGTACAGTCAGACAACTTCATTGCAGCAATGAAAGAAAACTACGCTGACGTTGAAACAGAAGTATTCACATTTGCAGATTCCAACGATATGCAGGCAGTTGTAACTTCGGCCATCGAAGGCGCTGACGCTCTTTACATCCCTACAGACAACACAGCAGCTTCAAATATGACAATCGTCAGCAACGTTTGTGAGCCGGCTAAGATGCCTGTAATCTGCGGAGAAGAGAACATGTGCTCAATTGGTGGACTTGCTACAGTATCTATCAGTTATACAGAGGTTGGTAAGCTTGCAGGCGAGCAGGCAGTTGCCATCCTTAAGGACGGACAGGATGTTTCAAAGACACCTATCGCTTACTGCTCAGAGCCTGTTAAGGAAATCAACACAGCATTTGCTGAAGCAATCGGTTTCGAAGTTCCTGACGGATTTACAGCTATTGGTGAGTGATTTTTTATAAGCTATTTGCGGGGAGGCTTTTGTCCTCCCCGATTTTGCATTTAAAATACTTTCCTGATAAGCTTTTCTACTTGCAGAAAGGTTTATCAGAAGAGTACAATTATACGGAATATTGTTATCAAAGGGGAAAATATTATGTTGGCTTTTTTTGCCTCACTTAGTCCGCTGGCTCTGTTCAGGGCCTGTCCGGGCGGTATTGCCCAGGGTCTCATCTGGGGAATAATGGCGCTTGGTGTTTATATTTCATTCAGAATGCTGGATTTTGCCGACCTTAGTGTAGACGGTTCCATGGCAACAGGTGGTGCCGTATCCATCATGCTGATCCTTAACGGATGGAATCCGGAGCTTTCGCTTCTGATTGCATTTGTAGTCGGAGTTGCCGCCGGAATCGTAACAGGTCTTCTTCATACGAAGCTTGGAATTCCTGCGATCCTTGCCGGAATCCTGACCCAGATATCTCTTTATTCAATTAACCTGAATATCATGGGAAAGGCAAACCAGGCCATAAATGCAGGAACAACATCTCTTAGAGTTACATCAAATTCAAATTACATAGGAAGAACAATACTGATCCTGGCAATTTTCTGTGCAGTTCTGATCGCCGTTACATATTGTTACCTGGGAACAGAACATGGTTCAGCCCTTCGCGCCACAGGTATCAATAAGAACATGGCCAGGGCCCAGGGAATCAATACCCAGGTAATGACCATAGTTGGTCTGGCTATCTCTAATGGACTAGTTGCCCTTGCAGGCGGAATGCTTTCACAGTATCAGGGATTTGCGGATGTTAACATGGGCCGCGGCGCCATCGTCATAGGTCTTGCTGCGGTTATTATCGGAGAAGTATTGGGCGGAGCAATCTTTAAGAGAATGAATTTTGTCCTCAGACTTTCATTTGTTGTGCTTGGCGGTATCATTTACTACCTGGTATATGTATTCGTTCTGTGGCTTAAGTTCCCGGCAAACGACATGAAGCTGCTGACAGCCATAGTAGTTGCCATATTCCTGGCAGTTCCATACCTTAAAGGAAAGTCAAAATCTTCATTTTCACGTGTGGCAAAACACAACAGGAAAATGAGAAAGGAAGGTAAATGATCATGCTGGAACTTAAGAACATTCATAAGACCTTCAATATCGGAACAATAAATGAGAAAAAAGCCCTGAGAGGCGTAAATCTGAAGCTGAAAGAAGGAGACTTCGTAACAGTTATCGGCGGAAACGGCGCAGGTAAGTCCACAATGCTTAATGCCATCGCAGGCGTGTGGCCGGTGGATGAGGGAGCCATCATTATTGACGGAGAAGACGTATCAGGCCTTCCTGAGCATAAGAGAGCTCCATTCCTTGGAAGAGTATTCCAGGACCCGATGACCGGAACTGCTGCAGACATGGAAATCATAGAAAACCTTGCTCTTGCAGCCCGCCGCGGTCAGAAGAGAACCCTTAAATGGGGAGTTACAAAGAAGGAAAGAACCGAGTACATCGAGCTCCTTAAAATCCTGGATCTGGGACTGGAAGACCGTCTGTCATCTAAGGTAGGACTTCTTTCCGGAGGACAGAGACAGGCCCTGACCCTTCTTATGGCCACACTTAAGAGACCAAAGCTGCTGCTCCTGGATGAGCACACTGCAGCTCTGGATCCCAAGACTGCAGCAAAGGTATTGAACGCTACCGAGAAAATCATTTCCGAGCAGAAGCTGACAGCCCTGATGGTAACCCACAACATGAAGGACGCCATAGCCCACGGAAATCGTCTGATCATGATGAAGGATGGGGTAATCATCCTGGACATAGGTGGAGAAGAAAAGAAGCACCTGACTGTGGAGGACCTGCTTCAGAAGTTCAATGTGGCTTCAGGCGAAGAATTTGCAAACGACAGGATGATACTTGGATAATATTTAAATCTAAAAAGATGATCGGCTGGCCAGGTGGTCAGCCGTTTTTTTGATTTCATGACGTGATGCTAAAGTAAAAGTAGACACGGAATGGTAGAAAAATGTTACTCCGGCAGG
>R11__coassemble_453_pt1 | contig 26914 bp, 23 predicted proteins | sample R11__metabat2_high_PE_009 | metagenome-assembled genome bin R11
ATATTGAAGATAATCCGTACACAGCGTTGAAATTGGAAGCCAATGAAGAATATTCAATCTATCTGGAAGGCAGCGTCGGTGCCGCCGGTGCATATGTGCTGGCAAAATGTTATCAGGATATGATTGAAGCAAACATATCTTCCTATATGTTGGAAGAATATGTCAAAAAATATGAGGAAAGTATAAAGAAAGAGACTGCAAGGGAATTTTATGGCGGAAAGACTATACAACTAGGCGAACGAGGCCTTTATGATGGGCTTTTCAGGCTCGGGAAGGCCTTAAATCGTGGATTTACTGTTGATATTGACAAATGCCCTGTCAGTCAGGTGACCGTGGAAATATGCGAAGCCGTGGGCGCAAGCCCTTACCTGATGCTTTCATGCGGCTGTGAAATCATTTTATGTAAGGATAAAGACGCTGAGAAGATAAGATATGAATTTAAAGAGTTGACTTACATCGGACATTTAAGAAAAGACAGGAAAATGGAACTGGTAATAGGCGGAGAATATTCGCTGTTAAACAAACCGGGACCGGACGAACTATTAAAGGTATTAATTAAATGACACCACTTGAAGAGTATTACAACAAATTTAATGAAGATAAAAGGCTGAATTCACGACATGGGCAGGTAGAGTATATTATCTCCATGAAATATATCCACGAATACCTGAGACCGGGATGTAAGGTTCTGGATATCGGCGCGGGAACAGGCAGGTATTCCATAGCATTACACAAGGAAGGGTACGACGTGACCGCGGTGGAGTTGGTGCAGCACAATCTGGGAATAATGAAACAGAAGTGCCCGGAACTCAAGGCTTTTAAGGGAAATGCAGTAAAGCTTAAACGGCTTGCAAGCGATACATTTGATGTGACGCTGCTTTTCGGGCCAATGTATCATCTGCTTGGAAAAGAAGAAAAATTAAAGGCCCTTAGCGAGGCAAAAAGAGTTACCAAACCGGGCGGAATAATATTAGTTGCCTATGTAATGAATGATTACAGCGTGATCACTTACGCCTTTAAAGAAAAAAACATACTCAGCTGCATTGCAGAAGGGCGATTTGACGAAAATTTCAGAACGTTACCAAAAGAAGGAGATCTTTATGATTACGTGCGTATTGAAGACATTAATGAGCTGAACACAATGGCAGGACTTAAACGCCTGAAGATAATCTCCCCGGATGGAGCAGCAAACTACATCAGACCATTATTAAACCAGCTCTCAAAAGAAGAGTTTGACGCCTTTGTCAAGTACCAGCTGGCAGTGTGCGAACGGCCGGATCTTCTCGGCGCCGCCGCCCATACAGTAGACATACTTCAAAAGCAGGCCGTGCCTGTAACTTAAAAAAGTATCCTGAAAACGCTCGAAAGTACTAAGCTCGCAACGTCTGCTCATAGCAAGGCCGCGTCTGTGGTGTGGATGGAACGCTCCTCGCCGCGGCCATTCGCATCCGAGCTCGCTAAGTACTTTCGGCTGATTGTTTTCAGGATACTTTTTTTAAGTACAGGCACGGCCTGTATTCAAATAGATTTAATGTAACAGCGGCGGCGCTTGTGAGGCTCAAGGTTGAACATCTTCCACTGGCTGGTCATTTTGACATTGGTTTCCAGCTGCGGGCCGCTTTCAGCATATTCTATGCCGTTTTTGATGCAGCTTTGCATAATGTAATCAAGAACACAGGTGTTGAGACCGGATTTCTGAAGCTCCGGTTTCACTGCCATTAAAAGAAGATCGACTGCATTGTTTTTGTGAAGGGCGCGGAGAACACCAATCCAGCCCAAAGGAAACAGTCTGCCGTTGCTTTTCTTTATGGCTGCGGCAACCGAAGGAGCGCAGACACCAAAAGCAACCAGTTCTTCATTTTCGTCGACAACAAGAGAGCAGTAATCCGGATTGATCAAAGGAACAAATTTTCCGGCATATTTTTCAATCTGTTCGCGGTTTAGATCAACTACACTGTAAAGGTCTGCATAAGCCTCATTGATCAGGTTGAAGACCTTTTTGATCCACGGTTTGAACTGCTTGTGGTTTTTAAGAATGATCCTATGATATTTTCCGCTTTTTAAAACTCTTTCGGAGAGCTTGTGGATGGTTTCGTAAAATTCATCTCCGGGAGCAGGAACCGGGATTTTGTATTCAATCCAGTCCACATCCTTTTCAAAACCTAAACGTTTAAGATGTTCGTTGTAATAAGGGTGGTTGTAGTAGGTTATGAACATGCTGCGAATGTCATAGCCCTCAACCAGAAGGCCTTCGCGGTCCATATCACAAAAACCTAATGGTCCGTGTAGCTGGGTGCAGCCTTTTTCGCGGGCCCAGTTTTCTACTGTCTCAAAAAGAGCATCGGCAACTTCCTCGTCGTCAATAAAATCCAGCTGGGAGAAACGCATGCGGTTTGTGCCCCAGAGTTCGTTGGAACGATGACTTAATATGGCACCGATCCTTCCGACAATCTCACCGTTCCTGTAGCAAAGGAAAGCCTTGGCTTCACAGTACTTAAATGCAGGATTCTTTTTAGGGTTCCAGTCTGCCAGGTCATCACCGTAAAAAGCGGGGATAAATTGCTCGACGTTCTTATACATTACGTTTGGAACATCAACAAATCTGCGCAGTTCGGATGGGGTAGTAACTTCTTTGATAATCAGGTTTGAGCTCATGTGTTTCTTTCTTTGTGTTTAATTCTCATGACTTTTTACAATCTCGTCCAGGCGGTTAAGAATGTAGTCATATGTTTTATCGCTGTCGGTTTCGTTATATATGTCGTGACGCATGCCGTGTATGAGGCAGGTGTCGATGTTATCATATCCATGTTCTCTGAAGACTGCAGCTATCCGAGACTGTTTGTGCTTGTTGCCGCAGACATTATCTCTGGAACCTGCAACAATATGGATCGGCAGGTGCATGTTTTTTAAAATCCAGCTGCCTGTTTTGTATGCATTATCGAGAAGGTCAAGATATGTTTTGTATCCGTTAATTGTGTAAATAAACCCACATTTTGGATCGGAATCAAATTCCTGCCATACTGCAGGGGCCGAGGACAGCCATGCGCTAGGGGAACCCTCTTTTGCATAGGAACCGGTGTATGTCCCGTAAATAGAGTTATAAAGGGATTTTGACCTGTAGTATTCACCCTTTGCAGATGAGGTAATACGGATATTTATCCGGTCACTGATCCTGCCGCTTTCACTCGGCATTCCGCTTAAGATAAGCCCGTCTAAAAAGTAATCATACTTCTTGAAATAGGCCATGGCCACAAGGGCGCCCATTCCATGTCCGATCATTATGTATGGGACGTTTGGATATCTTTCAGTTATGACTTTGGTAAGATCGTGAATGTCACCTACAAGGCCTTGCGCACCGGTATCACCGATGTACCCAAGGTCAGCTTCTCTTTTGACATTTGTTCCATGACCTTTCAGATCACTGGTAATAACCGCATATCCGTTAGTAGCGAGATATTTTGCAAATTCCTCATAGCGTCCCTGATGTTCCCCCATTCCGTGAATGAATTGAACAGTACCAACTACAGGTTGAAGCTTATGTGGAAAATATATTCTGGCTGTTTCCGGTACATTTAGCATATTAATAACTCCCCAAATCTAATATTTTATGCCGATGTTTGCCAAAATCTCTTTTGGTACCATTATGTTGGCGCGTCCCGTTCCAATTTGTACGTCCGGTTTGGACGCACCGTGAAAGTCAGAACCACCGGTTATTTTAAGGCCGCATTCATTGGCCAGTCTTGTAAATTTTTCCTGATCAAAAGGTCCGTTGTCCGAATGTATGGCTTCAATGCAGGAGAAGCCTTTCTGCTTTAAGGTAAGAAAAAGTGTACGGTACTCATCATCGCTCATTTTATATTGGACGGGATGAGCAAGAGAGCAGATGCCGCCGCAATAAGAAATCAGCTTGTATGTATCGTCCAAAGGCATTTTAAATCTCGGTACATAGCATGGAGCAGATGAACTGAGGTATTTTTCAAATGCTTCCTGAGTGGTTTCGACATATCCTTTTTCAGTCATCAGCCGGGCAATGCTGCCCCTGGTCAGGCAATTGTTGCCGGTTCTGGCATAGCATTCTTCAGCGGTTATGTTTATACCGTGTTCCCGGAGCAGACTGCAGATGCCTTCGTTCCTTGACCTTCTCATATCTTCAACTTGTTTCAAAGCAGAGACAAGAAATGGATTTTCCCAGTCCAGGTTCAGACCCAGGACATGGACGTCACGCCCATTATAATTGGCCGATATTTCAACTCCGGGAATGACCTTTAAAGGTGTGCCCCTGGCTGCATCTACAGCCTCGGCCACACCGTCTACAGTATCATGGTCTGTTATGGCAATTGCATACAGCCCCTTTTCAAGAGCCATTTCTACAATGCGGCTGGGACTCATGCTGCCGTCAGAAGCAGTGGTGTGTATGTGAAGATCGACAAAGTCCATTACTCATCTTCTCCGGCTTCGTTATCTGCAAGTTCTTCATCAGAAACAGTATATACAGTACGCTTTCTGGCAGAAACATCAGATGCAAGATATTCATCATAAGTTGTGATCTTATCGATCAGCTGACCGTCGACGATTTCCATGATACGGTTTGCCGTTGTCTGGACGAACTGGTGATCACGGCAGGCAAAAAGCGTAACACCAGGGAACTTGATAAGTCCGTTATTAAGGGCAGTGATGGATTCCATGTCCAGATGGTTTGTAGGCTCGTCAAGGATCAGTACGTTTGCGCCGGAGATCATCATCTTGGAAAGCAGACATCTTACCTTTTCACCACCGGAAAGGACCCTCAGTCTCTTTATGCCGTCTTCGCCTGCAAAAAGCATTCTGCCAAGGAAACCTCTGACATATGTGGCATCCTTAATTTCGCTGTACTGTGTCAGCCATTCAGCAATGGAATCGTCAGAGTCAAATTCCTTTGTATAGTCTCTTGGGAAATATGCCTGGGATGTAGTAACTCCCCACTTAAATGTTCCGCTGTCCGGCTCGTCAAGTCCCATGAGAATATTGAAGAGAGTAGTTTTTGCCAGTTCATTGCCGCCGACAAAAGCTACTTTGTCATCATGTCCCAAAGTGAAAGAAATATTATCAAGAATCTTTACACCGTCGATTGTCTTGCAGAGATTTTCTACCTGCAGAACCTCATTACCGATGGTACGGTCCGGTCTGAAATCAATAAATGGGTATTTACGGCTTGAAGGACGGATTTCATCAAGCTCAATCTTTTCAAGGGCTCTCTTTCGGCTTGTTGCCTGTTTTGCTTTTGAAGCGTTAGCAGAGAACTTCTGAATGAATTCCTGAAGTTCCTTGATCTTTTCTTCTTTCTTCTTGTTGGCCTCTTTCATCTGCTTGATGATCAGGGCACTGGATTCAACCCAGAAGTCGTAGTTTCCGGCATAGAGCTGTATCTTTCCGTAGTCGATGTCAGCTATCTGTGTGCAGACCTTATTAAGAAAGTAACGGTCATGAGATACGACAATGACAGTATTTTCAAAGTCAATCAGGAAATCTTCAAGCCACTCGATGGCGTCCATGTCCAGATGGTTGGTAGGCTCATCGAGGAGCAGAATGTCAGGATTTCCAAAAAGGGCTCTTGCAAGAAGCACCTTTACCTTTAAAGGACCCGGAAGATCTTTCATAAGTGTGTAGTGGAATTCGGTATCAACACCCAGGCCGTTTAGCATTGTTGCAGCGTCGCTTTCAGCTTCCCAGCCATTCATTTCGGCAAATTCAACTTCAAGCTCGCTGGCCTTGATACCGTCTTCCTCAGTGAAATCCTCCTTGGAGTAGAGAGCTTCCTTTTCCTTCATGATCTCGTAAAGGCGGGCATTTCCCTGCATTACCGTGTCAAGAACAACCTGGTCATCGTATTTGAAGTGGTCCTGTTCAAGGAAAGAGAGCCTCTGGCCTTTGGAAATCGTTACATCACCTTTGGAAGGCTCAAGCTGACCGGTAAGTATACGAAGAAAAGTACTTTTACCTGCACCGTTTGCACCGATAAGGCCGTAGCATTCGCCTTCTACGAACTTGATATTAACGTCCTCGAAAAGGGCTTTTTTCCCAACTCTTAAAGTTACATTGTTTGCACTGATCATATTTTTAATTCCTCTTTTATTATTTTACATGTATTGATGGCTTCACGTTCCATGGCTTTGGACTCAAAAGCAGCCACGCCTTTCTCGCCGATAAATTCAATTTCAAACGGTGTTAATTTGTTCCTGAAGCCAAGTTCAAAATAGCAATGGGCCATGTCTTTTACTTCGATGAAACGGGCCTGGCCTCCGGCTGATTCCAGCATTTCCGTGAATTTTTTTCCCTCACGCTTAAGGACATCGTGTTCTGCTGCCATCAGAAGCGTAGAAGGAAAACCTTTAAGTTCGTCTGCGGATGCAAAGACAGGTGAAGCCAGCGGATCATGAGCCTCTTCAGGTGATATGTGCTGCTCGTTCATCATGTATGCGGATGGACCGCCATAGTGTTCGGGACCTTTTTCTTCCGGCTCAGTTGCCACATCAAGCAAAGGGTAGAGAAGCAGGTTATGCTTAAACGGCATGATGCCCTCACCAAGTGCCTTAATGCATACAGCTGCTGCCATGTTGCCTCCGGCAGACATCCCCATCAGGGAAACATTTTCTGTGTCAAAAGCAAAGTTATCTGCATGACCAACAATGTACATTGCACTGTCGTAGGCATCTGCAAGAGAATCCTTCCATTTGTATTTCGGAGCCATTCTGTACCCAACAGATGCAATATTTACATGCAGTTCATCTCTGATGTAAGACCACATTTTATCGTTAAGGGCGCAGCCGCCGAACAGCCATCCGCCGCTGTGATAACCAATGATCAAAGGTGCGTTTTCCCTGTCTGATCGGTAGTAGACAATCTCAACATTTCTGCCTTCAAGGGGAAGGTTCATCCTTTCCCCGCTTGTGCGCATCATTTTATTTACCGCAAGGGTCGCTTTTGCCTGTTTCAGTATGGACGGCAGTTCGTCGTCGATTTGTTTCCTTAATGTTTCATTCATAACTTGGAGATTTTACCATTACATATCGATATAGTCAAATAAACAAACCCTTATTTATGGAGATTTTCGCTGTTAAAGGCAGTTTTTTGTGCTATTATTACTCCCATGAAAAACATTATATTGGCGTCAGGTTCACCCAGACGCAGGGAATTATTAAAACAGATAGGCATGGAATTTCAGGTTATCGTATCCGACTGCGATGAAAATCTGGCAGAAACAGATGCGGAAAATTACGTCAGGTCATTGTCGCGGAGAAAGGCATCTGCTGTTGCCGATGGCATTGTCAATGGAAAATTACAGCCTGAAGGTTATTCAGACTCAGGATACCTTGTGATCGGTGCAGATACCATAGTTGTTCTGGGCGGCAGGATACTTGGAAAGCCGGCAAGCAAAGAAGATGCATTCAAAACGCTAAGGGCTTTAAGCGGTAAAACACATCTTGTTTATACTGCAGTTTCCGTAATTGATACGCAGTCACAAAAGCATCTGACATTCGCCGAAAAAACTGAGGTCACAATGTATGATCTTTCGGACCGTGAAATAATTGATTACATAGCCACAAAGGAGCCGATGGATAAGGCAGGCTCTTATGGAATACAGGGACGCGGCGCAGCATTGGTCAAAAAAATAAACGGTGATTATTTCAATGTGGTGGGACTTCCGATAGCCAGATTAATAAGAGAACTTGATGCATTACTGTAAATCTGAAAGCTTGTAAAAATCTCAAAAGATTGTTAAGAATTCTACAATTGGTATTGAATAATCAGATTTTGATTACTATAATCAGTAGCATGGAAAAGAAAACTAATACAAAAAAAATATCGAAGGCTGTTATTTCAAGGCTTCCTGCATATCATAGATATCTGCGGGAATTGATTGAGCAGGGAATTGAAAGGGTTTCGTCAGAGGAGCTCAGCGCACTGATGCACATTACAGCTTCCCAGATCAGACAGGACCTTAACCAGTTTGGAGGTTTCGGACAGCAGGGTTACGGATACAATGTCCAGAACCTGTATAAGGAAATAGGCAGGATACTGGGGGTGGAAACGCCGCATAATCTGATAATAATCGGTTCCGGTAATCTTGGCCGTGCGCTGGTAAATTATAAGGGATTTGCCGATCACGGTTTCAGATTCTGCGGAATCTTTGATGCAAACCCTGATCTGGCGGGAACAGAAACAGGCGGACTTATCATCAGGCCCATGGACGAGCTTGAAAGTTTTATCAAAGAAAACGATATAGACATTGCCACGATCGTTGTGCCGAGAGAGGCGGCAAAAAAAGTGGCATCGGATCTGTACCGCATGGGTATCAGGAATTTCTGGAACTTTGCCCATACGGAGCTGGCACTGCCTGATGATGCAATGGTAAAGAGCGTCCACCTTCTTGATTCGCTCCTGGAGCTGTCATTTGAAATAAGTGTTAAATAATAAATAATCTGCGGGGTAAGTAATGGAAAGTAATTATATATACTACAGAGTCTGGTCTGAGGTTGACCTGGATGCAATAAAGGAAAATGTAAATAATATCCAGAAGGTCCTGAAAGATGGCGTAAAGACCTGCGCAGTCATTAAAGCTGACGGTTACGGTCACGGAGCAGTGCCTATTGCAAAAAAACTTAAAAATGATGTGGATTTCTTTGCAGTTGCCACATTCGACGAAGCAACGAATTTAAGAAATCATGACATAGATCTTCCAATCCTTGTGTTGGGTTACATCCATACGGATAATACCCAGTATGCTGTAAGAGATAAGATAAGGATGACGGTTTTCGACCTTGACATGGCCGAGAAAATTGACGAATTTGCCAGGGAGATTGACGGTGTTGCTAAGGTTCATATAAAGATAGATACCGGAATGAGCAGGATTGGATTTGCCCCGACGGATGAAAGTCTTGATATCATCGAAAAGATATACAACATGAAAAACATCGAAGCAGAGGGAATCTTTACCCACTTCTATGCTTCGGACAGCAGTGACCTGACAAGCGCATACAAACAGTTTGATATTTTCAGAGAATTCTGCAATAAGCTTGAGTCCAGAGGCATTAATATACCGATCAAACATTGTTCAAACAGCGCAGCGGCAACGCTGATGCCTGAGGCCAATATGGACATGGTAAGACTGGGAATCTCAATCTATGGACTTTATCCGTCAGAAGATGTTCACAAAATTGAACTGAAGCCGGCTCTGTCGCTTCACAGCCACGTTGTCATGACCAAAACCATAGAAGCCGGAACTTCTGTAGGCTACGGAGCTACGTTTGTCGCCGAAAGACCAACCAGGATTGCTACTATCCCAGTCGGATATGCAGATGGGTATTTCAGGAGACTTTCAAATGTCGGCTATGTGCTGATAAAAGGTCAAAGAGCCCCTATTGTAGGAAGAATATGCATGGACCAGTTCATGGTTGACGTAACAGACATTCCGGATGTGGAGCGGGGAGAGAGAGTGGTTCTTGTGGGCCGCCAGGGAGATGCACAGATCACAATGGAAGAAATTTCAGAGCTGGCAGGTTCATTCAACTATGAATTTGCATGTGACATCGGAAAGAGAGTACCGAGAGTATTCTACTCAGACGGAGAAGAAGTCTGTGACAAGGACTACTTCTATGACAGATACCAGGCCATCAACAAAAACAGATACAAGATCCACTGCTACTAAGGGTTACCGGCAGCAGACAATTAACGGCCGGATAATCAATATTAAACGCTCGAAAGTACTAAGCTCAAAGCACGTTCGGACAAACAATGTCCCTCGTGCGGAACTCGCAGGCTGCGCCTGCTCAGACATGTCCTGAACTCGGGACATGTCCGAATGCACTTTTTGCTAAGAACTTTCGGCTGATTGTTTAATATTGATTATCCGGCCTTTTATTTTGTCTGCTGCCGGTAAACAATTTAGATATTTCTGTGAGTCTGTTGCAGACGTAGTCAGGGTTATTTATTGGGCTGGCTTTTATCTGTGCTGAATAGTCTTCGTTGTTTTTGTTGAATAGGATTGCTGTCATGCCGTATTGCCTGCCGCCTGATATGTCAGCTGTAAGCGAGTCTCCGATGATGCAGCAGTCCGGGCCTGTGTAAGGAATTGGACCGCTATCGGCAGAGTTATTGATGACTTCAAGGCACTTGTCAAAAAATTCTTTCGTAGGCTTTGATACACCAAGGTCTTCGGAAACGAAAATATGATCAAAGTATTTTGTCATACCGGCAATGTCCAGACGGTGGCGCTGTTGAAAGCCCGGTCCGTTGCTGGCTGCGCAGATGATATATTTTCCATGAAGAGAACGGAGCAGGTCGTATGCACCGTCTACAGGAATGGCACTTTCATTTAAAAATTCCCTGAAGTAGTCTTCAAATGTAGGGCCGTCAAAAGAAATCCCCAATTCTTTAAATATAATGTTAAATCTTTCTGCTTTTATGTGATCAAAGGTGATAATATCTTTTTCAAGGTCCTGCCACAGTCTGTTATTTATACGGGTAAATGTGCGGTATACGTCTTCGCTGTAATTGCCGAGACCGTAGTGGATCATGCCGCTTTTTAAGCTTTCCCTCACATAAGCGTCAAAATCCAGAAGGGTATTATCGATATCAATAAAAATAACTTTTAAATTTTACATGCATAGATTTTAAATTAAATAAAGGGCGTATGCAATGGCGTATTACGGTTTTAAGATTATGTTAAATCATGTTAAATATTGTAAATGATGTGGTTTGAGTGATAAATACGTGTTATATTTCCGACGTAGTAAAAATTAAAATTCTTTTTAAAATTGCCTTGACATACCGGTTTAATTAGATTAATATAAAAACCGAACATAAGTTCGCTTTTTAAAAACAAGGAGAACGATATAAATGGAAAAGACAGAAAAACAGAAAGCTTTAGACGCTGCAATCAGCAAGATTGAGAAGGATTTTGGTAAAGGCTCAGTCATGAAACTGGGAGATAAGACTGCCATGGAAGTTGATACTGTATCTACAGGTTCCATCAGTCTGGATAAGGCTTTGGGAGTCGGCGGAGTCCCTAAGGGAAGGATAATCGAGATCTACGGACCTGAAGCCAGCGGTAAGACCACACTGGCTCTGCACATTGTTGCCGAAGTACAGAAAGCAGGCGGTATTGCGGGATTCATAGACGCAGAGCATGCCCTTGACCCTAAATATGCCCATGATATCGGTGTTGATGTAGATAATCTTTACATTTCACAGCCTGATTACGGTGAGCAGGGTCTTGAGATAGCAGAGACCATGGTCAGATCCGGAGCCATTGATATCATCATTGTAGACTCTGTTGCTGCTTTGGTTCCAAAGCATGAAATAGACGGTGAGATGGGTGATGCTACTGTAGGTGCCCAGGCCAGACTTATGTCCCAGGCTCTGAGAAAACTTACTGCCATTACTTCAAAAACAAAATGTACCATCATATTCATTAACCAGCTCCGTGAGAAGATCGGTGTTTTCTATGGACCTTCAGAGACCACAACCGGTGGACGTGCTCTTAAGTTTTATGCGTCAATTCGTATTGATATCAGACGTATTGAGTCACTTAAGTCAGGCGGAGAAGTTATCGGAAACCGTGTACGTGCCAAAGTTGTTAAAAACAAAGTTGCACCTCCTTTCCGTGAGGCTGAATTCGACATTATATTCGGTGAGGGTATTTCAGCAGTTGGAGACATTCTTGATGCAGCAGTAGGTTTCGACATTATAAATAAGAGCGGTGCATGGTATTCATATCAGGGTGAAAAGATCGGTCAAGGCCGTGAAAATACCAAGGCTTATATGAAAGCAAATCCTGAATTTTATGAGCGAATCCGTTCAATGGTAAGAGCAAAGATGGGCTTTGACGGCGTTGAACTGCCGGATCCTTCGCAGGAAGTAATCGAGGAAATGCCTGAGGAAGTAATGGCAGGTGCCGGAATGGCAGAGTCAAATCCTGATGATCTTGATATTGATTGACCACCTGAATGAAAGAAAATTTTATATAAAAATAATGCTTATGATTTGAGCGAAACCTACAGCTCCCGGGAGTTAATTACACCGGGAGCTGTTTTATACTTTGTATTAAAAATTGTGCAATTTTGTGTTAATCTTCAAAATTGAAAGTTTGTATTTATTGAATTTCTACAAAAAAAACTTGTTAATTACTTTCTTATCTAGTATTATATGAAAAGGTAATTTATTTGGAGGTATTCGTATATGAATGTTTACAAGACTGAAAATGTTAGAAACGTAGTTCTTCTGGGCCACGGCGGCGCAGGCAAGACTTCTCTGATCGAAGCTATGGCATTTACTACCGGTCTGATCACCAGAATGGGTAATATCACCGACGGCAATACCATAAGTGATTTCGATAAAGAAGAGATCAAGAGAAAATTCTCAATCAATTCTAACATTATCCCAATCGAGTTCAACGGAATAAAGATGAACATTCTTGATACACCTGGTTATTTCGATTTTGTTGGTGCACAGGAAGAATGTCTTGGCGTTGCTGATGCAGCTGTTATTGTTGTGGATGCTAAGGCAGGTATTCAGGTTGGTACTTATAGGGCATGGGAATTCTGTGAGAAGTGTCAGCTTCCTAGAATTTTCTATATTTCCGGCATGGATAACGCCGATACTGATTACATGGCTCTGGTTAATGATCTTAAAGAGCAGTTCGGTAAGAAGGTATGTCCTATCCACTTCCCAATCCTGGATAACGGTACACTTGTTGGATATATCAATATTATCCGTATGGCAGGAAGACTTTATAATCCTGACGGTTCTTATAATGTATGTGAGGCTCCTAAGACTAAGGAAGACCTCTTAAACGATGCTCATGACATGATCATGGAAGCCGTTGCAGAAACATCTGAGGAACTGATGGACAAGTACTTCGGCGGAGAAGAATTCACATTTGAGGAGATCATGGCTGCTCTTAAGAACAGCGTTATTGAAGGAAATATCGTTCCAGTACAGCTCGGAGCTTCTACTAAGAACTTTGGTGCAAAGATGGTTCTTGAAAGCATTGAGCGTTACTTCCCGTCTCCTGATAAGAGTCCGGTTAAAAAGTACGGAAAGCTGGCAGAGACAGACGAAACATTTATTTGCGAATGTGATCCTGAAAAGCCTCTTGCAGCATATGTATTTAAGACAATCATGGATCCGTTTATCGGAAAATATTCACTGGTTAAGGTATTCTCAGGTAAGCTTTCTAATGACGATACAGTTTACAATGCAGAAACCGGTGAGACAGAAAAGCTTGCTAAGCTTTACATAATGAGAGGCAAGAACTTCGAGGAAGTTAAGGAGCTTCAGCCTGGCGATATCGGAGCAATCAGCAAACTTTCTCTTGCTAAGACACGTGATACACTTTCAAGAAAAGATCGTCCTATCGTTCTTACAAGATTTAAGATGGCAACGCCATATACATACATGAAGTACTCTGCAGCCAATAAGGGTGATGAAGATAAGATTGCTCAGGGTCTTGCAAAGCTTTGTGCAGAGGATCTGACTCTGAAGCTTGTTGCCGATGAAGAGAACAGACAGTCACTTATCTATGGTATCGGCGATCAGCACCTTGATGTTGTTGTCGCTAAACTTAAAGAAAAATATAAAGTTGACATTGTTCTTGAAAAGCCGGCATTCCCATTCCGTGAGACAATCAAGAAGAAAGCAGAAGTTGAAGGCAAGCATAAGAAACAGTCCGGCGGCCATGGTCAGTACGGTCATGTTAAGATGATTTTTGAGGCTTCAGGCGATCTTGAGACACCATATGTATTCGAGGAGAAAATCTTTGGCGGATCAGTTCCAAAGAACTACTTCCCTGCAGTAGAGAAAGGTATTCAGGAGTGCGTTCTTGCCGGACCTCTTGCAAATTACCCTGTAGTTGGTGTTAAGGCTACATTGATAGATGGTTCATACCATCCTGTAGATTCTTCAGAAATGGCATTCAAGATGGCAACAAAGATTGCCTTCAAGAAAGGTTTTATGGAGGCATCACCTGTTCTTCTTGAGCCTATTGCTTCACTTAAGGTTACCGTACCTGACAAGTTCACCGGTGATGTAATGGGCGACCTTAATAAGAAGAGAGGCCGTGTTCTGGGTATGAATCCTACAGATAACGGAAAGACCTGTATTGAAGCTGATATTCCAATGTCAGAACTTTTTGGATATTCAACAACACTCCGTTCAATGACAGGTGGTTTCGGTGAATTCGCTTATGAGTTTGCCCGTTATGAGCAGGCACCTAACGAGGTTCAGGAGAGAGAAATCGCTGCACGTCATACAGAGGACGAGGAATAATTGCATCGGTAATGATTTTATGGCCACACATGGTGAATTCCGTGTGTGGCTATTTTTTAGTAGAACACTTAGCGATGTCCTATTGAGCTTAGTAAAGCTTGGTGACATGCGGCCATGCTGTCTTTGCTTTTTTTGCTTGTTTATGTATAATTAATTTTATGATTTACGATCTGATAATTATTGGCGGCGGAGCAGCCGGCTTGTTTGCGGCCATTAAGGCAAAACTGAATAACAAAAGCGTGTTGGTCCTTGAACATACATCGAGGGCAGCAAAAAAGATACTTTCAACAGGCAATGGAAAATGTAACCTTACAAATTCCTACTGCAAGGTTGATCTTTTTGGCTCCAATCCCGAGGGACTGTACCCATATTTTTCATCCGGAAATAAAGAATTTATAGAGAAAGTAATCAGCCGTTTTGACGCGGACGATACAATCAGATTTTTTGAGAGCCTGGGAGTGGCCCTGGTTAACAAAAATGGATATATTTATCCCCGCAGTGAACAGGCGTCAACAATAAATGATGTACTGAGGATGTCGTTAAGCGGCCTGGGAGTTGATGTGCTTACTGAAGTCGATGTAAAAACCATAACGACAGCCAAAAGAAAAGATAAGGAAAATGTTTTTTGCGTCAATAGCCAACAGAAGGGAAGAAATGTTCTGATTGCTGCAGGAGGCAGTGCGGCTTCTAAAACAGGCTCTGACGGAAGCGGCTTTAAATTAGCCAAAGCCCTTGGTCATGATATTATCCTTCCCGGTCCGGCTCTGTGCGGTGTTAAATGCAAAGAAGGCATATTTAAAGAACTGTCCGGTGTAAGGTGCGACTGCAAAGTAAATCTTACCGATGAGCATGGAAATACACTGATATCTTCCCATGGTAATGTGCAGTTTACTTCTTACGGATTGTCTGGGATTCCGATTTTCCAGATTTCTTCGGAAGTTGGAAAGTATCTTAAAAGCAATAAAAAGATTAAGATTGCTGTTGACCTTATTCCTGACATGGATGAAGAAAAAATTATTTCTTATATCGAAAAAGATGCTCCGTGGAAAAATAAGGATAATCAGATTTATGACTCTTTAACGGGATTATTAAATAAAAAGATAGTTAGCGTGTTGCATAAAATAAACGGTGATAAAATTAAAGCCGGTGATGTTGCACATAATATAAAGAAATTTACAGTTACACCGGTGGGTTTAAATTCTCTTGAAGAAGCGCAGACCTGCTCAGGAGGAGTTAATACTGAAGAGATTGATCCGTATACAATGCAGTCAAGGATTGTTCCGGGACTGTATTTTGCCGGAGAAATCATTGACGTAAATGGAATCTGCGGCGGTTACAACCTGCAGTGGGCCTGGTCTACAGCCCATATAGTATCGGTAAGCATATGATAAGAATCTCGCAGTTAAAACTTAATATCGGACATAAGGATAGTGAACTAAGGAAAGTTGTCCTCAAAAAGCTGAGAATAAAGGAAGAGCAGCTTTGTGATATAAAAATTTTCAGGCGTTCATTGGATGCAAGAGATAATCTTAACATAAAGTATATTTATACTGTGGATGTTTCAATTTACGATGAGGACCGTGTGCTGAAAAAGTTTAGCCGGGATAAAAACATCAGTCGTTCAGAACCTGTCATTTACAGGCTTCCGGAGCAGGGAAACGAGATACTTACCTACAGACCGTGTATAGTGGGAAGCGGACCTGCAGGTCTTTTTTGCACGTATTTTCTTGCAAAAAACGGATATAGACCGATCCTAATTGAACAGGGTCAGGATGTTGATGAAAGGCAGAAAAGCGTCGAAGCGTTCTGGAATGAGGAAAAGGGCATCAACCCTCTTTCAAATGTGCAATTCGGAGAGGGAGGCGCAGGTACATTTTCAGATGGAAAACTAAATAGTTCCGTAAAGGATGTTTCGGGAAGAAAAACTGAGGTTTTAAAGACTTTTGTAAAAGGCGGGGCATCTGAGGAAATCCTTTTTGCAGCTAAACCGCATGTAGGAACAGATGTGCTGCGGAAAGTCGTAAAAAATTTAAGAGAAGAAATCAAAAGATGCGGCGGAGAAGTGTTGTTCAACACTAAGTTTATTGATTTTACTGCACCGGAGGGAAAGTTAAGGTCAATAACTGTATGTGAGGCGGATTTAAAGACAAGGGAAATTCCATGTACGAAACTTGTTCTTGCAATTGGCCATTCTTCAAGAGATACGTTTGAGCTTCTTTACAGAAAAGGTCTGAAGATTCAGTCAAAACCTTTCGCTGTTGGAGTCAGGTGTGAACATACAAGAGACATGATCGATGCTTCACAATATGGTCAGGACTACCGGAAATTGTATGAAGGGCGTCTTCCGGCCGCGGATTATAAGGTGACGTATAAATCCAAAGATGGCCATGGAGTCTATTCTTTCTGTATGTGTCCCGGGGGATATGTGGTCAATTCGTCATCTGAAGAGGGCAGAATCTGCGTAAACGGGATGAGTTATTCCGGAAGAAACGGAAAAAATTCTAATTCCGCCATAATAGTCAGCGTTTCGCCGGAAGACATCGGAGCTGCTGATGATCCGATGAAGGCAGTCAATTTTCAACGGGAACTGGAGGAAAAGGCGTATACATCGGGGAACGGACGTATTCCGGTTCAGCGGTTAGCTGATTTTTACAGTAACGAAAGCTCAACCAGCTTTGGAAAAATTACATCTGAAACAAAAGGAGCAGTTTCATTTGCAAATCTGAATGACGTACTTCCTGAATTTATTTCGCGCAACCTGAAAGAGGCATTTCCTGAATTTGGAAAAATGATAAGAGGCTTTGATGCCCCAGATACTCTTTTAAGTGCTGTTGAGACCAGGACATCCTCGCCTATAAAAATTCTCCGGGATGAGTCAATGCAGAGCAATATCAGGGGCATATATCCTTGCGGTGAAGGAGCCGGTTATGCAGGCGGAATAACCAGCAGTGCAATTGACGGAATTAAGGTTTTTGAGGAGATCTACAAAACATGCAGGCCATGAACAACATGCCTTATTTGTTTTTAAATTCTCTGAACAATTTTTAAAGGATAAAATATACAGTGAACATCACAATCATCAAAAGTGAAGAACCTCTAAACAGCGTGGGTGTATGCGGAGAAAAAATTCTCGAAACACACAATATCGAAGAAACCGGTCTTTATGATCTGGGACTTTTCTATCCTGAGGATAATTCTTACAGAATAATTTGCCCGGATGTTAAAAAGTTTAATACAATTCCTGTTTTAAACTGCATATGGAATTCTGAAGATGTCTTTTTTGCTTCCGTAAAACAGAATGAAAATGACATGTTTTCAGTTATATTGTACGTTTATTCAGGTGAAACAGGAGAATATGAAAGTTTATTGGAAATTCCATTTGACAGACAGATTCTTAACGAGAAAGTTACCGTAAGATTTTTTGTTATTTCCCCTGACTACGTAATTGTCCAGACAGAAAAAAAGATAGACGACAACACAGGGGATTTAATGGGAAATATTGAATTCAGTTTAAGCCTTTGCAATATTGCAACAGGTGAAAATGTTGAAATTTCTGACCTGAATCTCATTAATAACGGTATTAATACCATTGTGCCTGTTTCCGAAAATTATATTATGCTGAAAACCGGTTTCTCAGCTTATAATGACCCAAGAATCAATTGCGATAATGAAAATGAAGCGCTTATTGAGAGCGTTTATTATAGTACACTTTCAATGTTCATCGGGTCGCTTAAGCGTGAGAATACAACGGTCGGTTATAAAATGCTGGGGACTGCATATTACAAAAACTATATAGTTGACCCCCAGGTAAAGGATGATTATATATTCTTTACAATCTTTGACAGAGAAAAAAATGTTTCCGAAACTGTTTTTTATAATTGCGTGACTGATGAAACAATCAGGTGCGTGAATGAAGATGCCTCACAGGAAGATTCAGCAAATGCCTACGTGATTGAAAATAAACCTTATATACGAAATGACTACGATGACAGGTATGAATTTTTCAATGTGATAACATCGGAGAGTGACTGCGTTTTCTGGGAAGAAAAATTTGAGGCAGTTATTGGTGAACTCTTTATTTTTTCCGACACTGACAAGGGTATTAAAAGAATAAGAGCTTATTCAAATTATAAGCTTAATCTTGTCCTGAATGAGCCGGGAAATTTCGTTGCTGCCTGCAATGACGGAGAAAATTATTACATATATTTGAATTGACATAAAGGAATATTGATAAATGCTTAATTTTGATAATGATTATTCAGAGGGCGCCCATTCTAAGATACTTGAAAAGCTTTCTGAAATAAACTATGAAAAAATGATCGGCTACGGATATGACATTTTTTGCAGGTCAGCTGCCGAAAAAATCAAAAAAGCCTGTGGCATAGACGGTGGCGAAGTATATTTTCTTTGCGGCGGAACACAGACAAATCAGGTTGTTATCAGTTCAATGCTGTATCATGGTGAGGGCGTGATAGCAGCTGAAAGCGGACATGTCAACGTTCACGAAGCAGGCGCAATTGAACTGACCGGACATAAGGTAATGGCAATTCCTTCTCATTTGGGCAAAATAGATGCAGCTGAGCTGGATGATTTTATAGACGGATTTTATTGTGATGAAAACCGTGAGCATATGGTGTATCCGGGCATGGTATATATATCACACCCAACAGAGTACGGGACACTATATTCTAAATTTGAACTGGAAGAAATACACCGGATATGCAGAAAATATAATATTCCGTTGTATCTCGACGGCGCCAGACTTGGATATGCCCTTGCTTCACCGGAAAATGAGCTTAGTCTTGAGGAAATAGCGGCAAACTGCGAGGTATTTTATATTGGCGGAACCAAGGTGGGAGCTTTTCTGGGCGAAGCCGTTGTTTTCCCTGCTGATTCACCTAAAAGATTTATTACACTGGTCAAACAGCATGGGGCACTCCTTGCCAAAGGCTGGCTCCTTGGAGTTCAGTTCGATTGTCTCTTTACAGACGATCTTTATATGAAAATCGGGAAAAATGCCATCGAAAAGGCAGAAATTGTAAAGCGGGCCCTGAAAGAAAAAGGTTACGAATTATACATTGATTCACCCACAAATCAGATTTTTGTGACCATGGAAGATAAGAGGCTGGAGCAGTTAAGCAAGAAAGCCATATTCAGCTTTATTTTAAAAAATGACCCGGATCACACTACAATAAGGATTGCAACCAGCTGGGCAACGACTGAAAGTGATATCAAAGAACTGATAGATATCCTGTAAAGGTATCTGTCAATTCTTTAGCAAACGCTCCAGTACATCCGGCAGTTCATCAAACCGTCTTAAAATACCATCAGGCTGTGGGTCTGTTCCAAAGCCGTAGGCTGCATGGATAAACGGAATGGAGCAGGCTCTGGCGGAGTCTCCGTCTTTCTGAGTGTCGCCGATATAAATTCCTTTTGTAAAACCGTTTCGTTTCATTACGAGTCTGATATTGTCGGATTTGGGCTTTAATGTATTTCCCCATTCTTCAAAGTCACAAAAGACATCTTCAAGCTTCATTGATCTCATGAATGCCGGGATATATCCGCTTTGGCAGTTGCTGACGACAGCAAGAGAGTATCCCGAGTCTTTCAACATATGCAAAGTTTCTGATACCCCGTCAAACAGCACAGCACCATTTTCTGTCAGATATTCATTTTCAATTCTTATGCATTCTTCGTATACACGGCTCCGCATATCTTCAGGCAGGTCAGGAAAAAATATCATGACAATTTCATCCATGGTTTTTCCCATTATGGAGTGTATATCTTCGGTTGTAAGTGTTTTATAACCCGGAATAACCTTATTAATGGCCATATTCCAGGCCAGGGCAATTTCCCTTCCGGAATCCCATAAGGTCCCGTCCAGGTCAAAAAGAAGCATTATATCTTTCATGTCAAAAATCCCGTCAATCAATGTATTTTTTTAGGAACAATGAGTATAATAACCAAAAGAGAGCAAAGAGTCCATATTTAACTTTATTTTCCCTTGAAGAAAGTTAAGAATATTGATACAATTTCTCTGTATTTTTCCGAAATTTAAGGAGGAAACTGATGGAAAGCTATAAACCTATTAAAGAAGGCAAGGTAAGAGAAATATATGATAATGGCGACAGCCTTATCATGGTTGCAACAGACAGGATCAGCTGCTTTGATGTTATTCTTAACAATCAGGTAACTAAGAAAGGTACAGTGTTAACACAGATTTCAAAATTCTGGTTCAACATGACATCGGATATCATTCCTAACCATATGATCACGACGGATGTAAATGAAATGCCTGAATATTTCAGACAGCCGCAATATGACGGCAACAGCATGATGGTAAGAAAGCTTGAGATGCTGCCGGTTGAATGTATTGTGCGCGGATATATTACAGGTTCCGGCTGGGCTTCTTATCAGAAGGACGGAACTGTATGCGGAATCAAACTCCCTGAAGGTCTCAGGGAATCCGAAAAGCTTCCTGAGCCGATTTACACACCGTCCACGAAGGCAGAAATTGGTGACCATGATGAAAATATATCATTCGAGCAGAGCATAGATCACCTCGAAAAATATTTTCCTGGTAAAGGAAAAGAGTATGCAGAAAAACTCAGGGATTATACTATAGCGATTTACAAAAAGTGTGCTGAATATGCCCTTTCTAAGGGAATAATCATTGCAGATACAAAGCTTGAATTTGGACTGGATGAAAATGGAAACATGGTACTCGGCGACGAAATCCTGACTCCGGACAGCTCAAGGTTCTGGCCTTTGGAGGGGTATGAGGCAGGACATAGCCAGCCATCATTTGATAAGCAGTTTGCAAGGGATTGGCTGAAAGCCAACGATGGTCACAACTGGACACTGCCTCAGGAGATTGTTGATAAGACAATAGCTAAATATCTCCAGGGCTACAAGATGCTTACAGGTGAAGATCTTTAATAACGAAGCAAAGAGGGGCTGTCAGATGACAGCCCCTTTGAAGTGAGGGAAACATGGAAATCCGTTTACTTGATAAAGCTACAATAGATAAGATTGCTGCGGGTGAGGTTGTAGAAAGGCCTGTAAATGTAATTAAGGAATTGATGGAAAACTCCATCGATTCCGGTGCGGATGCTATTTCTGTGGAGATCAGAGACGGCGGCAAAACCATGATGCGTGTTACAGACAACGGATGCGGCATACCAAAGGATCAGATCAGGTCTGCATTTTTAAGACACGCTACCAGTAAGATACGAAGTGCGCAGGATCTTTCTTTTGTTACGACTCTTGGATTCAGGGGTGAGGCTCTTTCAAGTATCAGTGCTGTTTCCGAAACTGAGCTTTGTACCAAAACTAAAGACAGCGTGACAGGAACCATATATAAGATCAGCGGCGGCGTGGAGCTGTCAATGGAGGATGCAGGTCTTCCGGATGGAACAACCATTATCATATATAACATATTTAAAAACGTGCCGGCACGACTTAAATTTCTCTCATCTACCCAGACAGAGGGAAATAACATAACTGAGGTTGTAGAAAAGATTGCCATGTCTCACCCTGATGTGGCAATAAAGTTTACAAATAACGGTTCATTGAGACTGAACACTTCCGGAAATGGTTCATTAAAAGATGTAATTTATGCTGTCTATGGCAGGGAAATGACTTCAAATCTTCTGGAAGTACACTATAAAGGCGAGTTTCTCTCTATTGACGGATTTATCGGAAAACCCGAAATACAGCGTTCAAACAGGGCATATGAAAACTTTTTTGTAAACGGCAGGTATGTTAAGGACAAGATACTATCGGCGGCAGTAGAGAGTGCATATAAGGGATACCAGATGAAAGGCTCGTACCCTTTTAATGTTTTAAATATAACCATTGAGCCTGAATTGATGGATGTGAATGTACACCCGGCCAAGAGAGAAATAAGATTTTTTAACAACGAAATGGTTTATAACTGCATAAGCAGTGTAATCAGTGATGTTATTAAAAACAGGGAAAACATTCCGGCCTTTGTTGTTGGAAAGGATGAAAAAAAGAGCGAACAGGGCGAAAATACAAAAAAAGAAATCCCTGAGCCTTTTGAAATGAAAAGGAAATCCGTTTTAAACGATCAGGTAAATGAAAATGTAAGCATTACGAATATTCCAAATCCGACATACCCGCAGTTTATATCGCTGGAAGACGATGGAAATAAGGCAGAAGATGGGAATAAATACAAGTCTGTCAGGCTGGATGCTGAAAAGGTTTATTCCGGAAATAGCGATATACAGCCGCAAAAAGAAACAAGTGAAGGCACTGTCTATACACAGCAGACCTTCTTCGATGAAAAATTCCTCGGAGAAAAAGCCAGACTTGAACATAAGATAATAGGAGAAATTTTTGATACTTACTGGATCATGGAATATGACGATAAAATGTTCATCATAGACCAGCATGCAGCCCACGAAAAAGTCAACTACGAAAGATTCATGAGAACAATCAATTCCGGCAATTTTACTTCGCAGTACATTAAACCCGGCATGGTGGTAACTCTTTCGGCAAGCGAGGAAACCTGTTTGTTAAAATATATGGATGATTTTATTAAGCTTGGATTTGAGATCGAGCATTTCGGCAAGAGTGATTATATTATCAGTGCCGTTCCTTCAGACATATATGGAATTAACAGTGAAGGTCTGTTTATCAGCTTTCTTGATGAGCTATGTGAAACCGTGGGAAAAACCCAGGGGAGTGAGATGCTGATGGACAGGATCGCAACTGCTGCCTGCAAGGCATCGGTTAAGGGCGGAGACAGACTTAGCCTTGAAGAAGCAAACAAACTGATAGATGAACTTCTTTCCCTGGATAACCCATATAATTGTCCTCACGGAAGGCCTACAATAATCACTATGTCCAGGTACGAGATGGAAAAGAAATTTAAGAGGATCATATAATGGACCTTAAAAAACCATTGGTCATCATAAGCGGTGCCACCGGTGTCGGGAAAACCGAACTGTCAATTTCCCTTGCAAAGCTGATAGGCGGTGAGATTATTTCAGCTGATTCAATGCAGGTTTATAAAGGCTTTGACATAGGAACAGCCAAGATTACAGAGCAGGAAATGAAAGGTATTCCTCACCACCTGATAGATATCCTTGAGCCTGACCGGCAGTTCAATATTTACGAATTTAAAAAATACACACTTGAAGCGATCAATAAGATAATCTCAAACGGCCATGTACCGATAATTGTGGGCGGAACAGGATTTTACATCCAGTCTGTTATCTATGATGTCAGATTTGAAGATGAGGATACGGATAAAAGCTACAGGTGCGAACTTGAGGAACTTGCAGCTCGAAATGGAGCTGAGTTCCTACATGAGATGCTTGAAAAGGTTGACCCTGAGGCTGCAGCGGAAATCCATCCAAATAATGTAAAGCGTGTTATAAGAGCTCTTGAATACTACCATGAAAATGGTGAGAAAATTTCTGTTCACAACAAAAGAGAAGGAGAGCGGACATCGCCTTATAATTTCGCTTATTTTGTGCTTAACAGGGACCGGAGTGTAATCTACAGGAGAATAAACGAAAGAGTAGATAAAATGGTGGAAATGGGGCTTATAGGTGAAGTGAAAACACTTCTTGAAAGCGGCATTTCTCCAAAGTGGCAGAGTATGCAGGGCATCGGCTATAAAGAGATAGTGCCTTTTATCTATGGGCAAACAACAAGAGAAGAAGCTGTTGAACTGATAAAGCAAAATACCAGACATTTTGCCAAAAGACAGAATACCTGGTTTAAAAGGGAAAAAGACGCAATATGGATGAACTATGAAGACTATGACAGTACGGATTCCATGATTGATAAAATATTGGAAATATTGAGAGAGAAAGGTATAGCAAATGTATAGATATCCTGAATTTTCAGAAGAAATGCTCGACCTGGCAGAAAAAATCGAGGGAGAGCTTGCCCAAACTTTTAAAACGATAGACGAAATTTCTGAGGAAAACCAATATAAAGTGCTTAATGCATTCAGAAAAAACAGAATTGCCGAACAGCATTTCTATTCCTCATCAGGTTACGGCTATAATGAAAGCGGCCGCGAAAAGCTTGAACAGGTATACGCAGATGTTTTTCACACCGAGGATGCACTGGTTAGGTCACAGATCACATGCGGGACACATGCAATATATCTTGGCCTTTCAGCAAATCTGCTTCCGGGAGATGAACTCCTTTACATTACAGGCAGTCCCTATGACAGTCTGGAAATGTCCATTGGGATTAAGGATAGCGTAATGTCCCTTAAGGAGTTTGGCATAAGCTTTGATCATATAGAACTGATCAACGAAGAAAAATTCGATTTTGACGGTATCAGGAAAAAAATAAAACCGAACACAAAAATTGTTGCCATCCAGAGATCAAAGGGTTACAAGACCAGAGCATCCTTAAGTCCTGAATATATAGGAGAAGCAGTCAAACTGGTTAAGTCGGTTAACAAAGATATCATTGTTTTTGTAGATAACTGTTACGGTGAATTTGTTGATGTCACGGAACCTACGGACTTTGGGGTGGATCTATGTGTATGCTCCCTCTTAAAGAATCCGGGCGGCGGACTTGCACCGATCGGAGGTTATCTTGTGGGCCGCGGGGATCTTATAGAAAGATGTGCCTTTAAACTGACGGCACCGGGACTGGGAAAAGAAGTTGGGCCGTCTCTTGGTACTTTAAGATCGTTCTATCAGGGGTTGTCACTTGCACCTAAGGTTGTATCCCAGGCAGTTAAAAGTGCCCATTTTCTGGCAGCCATGTGTGAGCATTTTGGCTTTAACACAAATCCGGCGTCAAACGAAAAACATCACTGTATTGTTCAGACGGTGGATCTTAAATCTCCGGAAAACCTTACAGCTTTCTGCAAGGCAATACAGGCTGCATCATATGTGGATAGTTATGTAAGCCCTGAAGGCTGGGACATGCCCGGTTATTCAGACAAAGTTATAATGGCAAGCGGAGCTTTTATTTCCGGATCTTCAATCGAACTTTCCTGCGACGGACCTATGAGAGAACCTTACACAGCTTATTTTCAGGGTGGTCTGACATATGAGCACGGTAAGTATGCGATTCTTTCGGCCATATCAGACACACAATATTCAGAAAAATAGATACTGTATTTTAGATTTCTCTGTGGTAAAATCAATCGGATAGTCTGGGGCTGCCTCCGAGACGCAAACGGAGGCAAAATGAAAACAAAAATTACCATAAAAGAACTGCAGCACGATTACAGGCCGGATGAAAAATTTCTAAGGTATGGCGGGCAGGCACTAACAGGTGCAGAACTGCTGGCAATCATACTCAGGACAGGGAACAGGGAGCAGACATCAGTTGATCTGGCTGCTCACATACTGAAGGATAAAGTTTCCGGACGCGAGAATATATTAAATATTCTTCATCTGGATTTCGAAAAACTTGTTGAAATGAAGGGCGTTGGGCGAGTTAAAGCCTTGCAGATAAAAGCTGTTGGTGAACTGTCTAAACGCATCTGTATGACCAGAGCAGAAGATGTCAGGGATTTCAGGAAACCTGAGACTGTTGCACTGTATTACATGGAAGAATTAAGACACCGCAGAAGGGAAATGGCTGTTGTGCTTCTTCTGGACAGCGCCTGCCAGCTGCTCAAGGAAATATTTTTTTCTGAAGGATCTGTAAATTCTTTATTGCTGAATCCAAGAGAGATATTTGTTGAGGCTTTCCGGAATGATGCTCTTAACATTATACTGCTTCATAATCACCCCAGCGGACAGGCAGGTCCCAGCAAAGCTGACATTGAAGGCACAAAAAGAATTAAAAATGGCTGCATGCTGCTTGGACTTAATCTGATAGATCATATAATAATCGGAGATAATGAATATTTCAGTTTCAAAGATAAAGGACTAATAAATGAGTGAATCAAGATACGGTTTAAATATCGGAACCAAGAATATAGGTATTTCATCAATTGGCTCGAAAGAAATTCTTGTTGAGAAGAATGTAATTGCCATAAGAGATGAAAAGTACGTGATCGGATACGGCGATGATGCTTATGATATGTTTGAGAAAGCACCCGAAAATGTTGAAGTCGTCTTTCCGGTCAGTATGGGAGTAATCTCTGACCTGGGGAAAAGCCAGGTCATCCTGGAAGGCTTATATAAAAAGCTGAACCGCGGCAAAATGGTAAAGGGCAGTGAATTTCTTATTGCTGTTCCAACAGATACAACAGAGGTTGAAAAAAGAGCATTTCACGAGCTTGTAGCTAATTCGAGGATCAGACCCCGCAGCATTTCTGTGGTTGAAAAGAGCGTGGCTGACTCAATAGCCTGTGGTATTGACCCTAAGAGCTCTGAAGGCAACATACTTGTCAACATTGGTGCAGATACTACTGACATTTCAGTGATTTCGCTTGGAGGCATTGTAATCTGCAAGACAATTAAGATTGCCGGAAACAGATTTAATGAATTGATAATCAATGCTGTCAGGGCTGAGCATGAGGTACTTATCGGAAATAAGACTGCCGAAATGCTGAAGATGAAACTCATAGATTTCGGTGCAAAGCCTGAATTTAAGGAAATGACCGTTTTCGGCCGTGTAATATCTACCGGTCTTCCACGTAAGATAACAATAA
>R11__coassemble_470_pt1 | contig 26567 bp, 17 predicted proteins | sample R11__metabat2_high_PE_009 | metagenome-assembled genome bin R11
TTTCAAAAATCAGCGGAAAAGGCGCAAAAGATGCCGGCAAGGATGCAATTGATTATCTTAAAGACACAGGCATCATAACAAAAGTTCATAATCTTGATGTTCCGGCAACACCTTTATCGGTTAATGCAATCTCCAATCAGTACAAGGTCTTCCCGACAGATATCGGAATGCTTGTGGGGATGCTTGAAGATGGTACGACCGACGCCATATTATCCGGAAACCTCGGAATGGGAAAAGGAATGCTCTATGAAGCTTTAGTTGCGGATGCTTTATATAAGCGCGGCGGCAAATTTTTCTATTTTGCAAAGGAAAGCGGGCTGGAGCTTGATTTTGTCATTAATTATCATGGAGAATCAACGATACTCGAGGTAAAATCCAGAGACGGTAATGCAAAAAGCGCCAAAACCGTCATGGCCCATCCTGAGCATTACGGCAAGACACAATTAATTCAGATTAAGGATTCCAATTTGAATGTTTCCAGTAATGTTCTGACAATCCCGCACTATATGGCACACCTTCTGTTGGAACGTAGTTCGGTATTGCCAACAACCTGATTACCTATTCAATTGTCATTGGACGTATGTTGTGTTGAACGAAGCAGTTGGTTGAGTTAAACGAAGCATTTTTTGCGGGTCATTCAAGATTCAGGAAAAATAACCCCAATAGGCATTTCAGCTGCAAGGGGTCTTGGCATCCCCACGTCGCCACAGATTACGAAGTCAAAAGAACCAGAACATAGTAAGAAAATAGAAGGCCCAAGGCCGGAGCTGGAAAGCTCTGACTGGGGGCCTTTTAAAGATGTTGTAATAAATGACATAATGTAATCAACCTATTGACACAGTGGACAAATGGCCATATAATCCCTTTTATCCAGTGGAGAGGCAGGTAAGTCATAAAAGGCTTCTTAAGCCGGTGGCAACTAAATTGAAGGGATCTGAGCAGATGGCAAAGGTATTGGCAGTGTGTATCAGCACACAAAAGGGAACGGTAAAAAAACTGTTTAGGAGAGACAAGGCTCGAAGTAACCCAGATTGGCAAGGAATGCCATGCAGACTGCGCGATCCGCAAGCAGGTCGGTGACTGTGTCATGCCGAGGGAAGGAATATTCACCAAGGTACAGGCAGTAGGACATCTGCATATTAACGTAGAAGAGCAGAACATAGATATGCTTTCCCTTTCCGCTCATAAATTCCATGGGCCTAAGGGCGTGGGAGTGCTGTATTCAAAACGCTCCATTCCGCTTGTCAGCATCATCGAAGGCGGAGCCCAGGAAAGAGGAAAACGTGCGGGAACGGAAAATGTGCCGGCCATCATGGGAATGGCGGCAGCGCCATAGCATCCAGTTCCATGGCTACAGAGCTGATCAAGGGACAGCCTGTCTCTGAGGCCTTAAAGCTGACGAATAAGGCTGTAACTGAGGCATTGGATGGACTAAAAGTTGATTGAAATAGTAGGAAAACAGCGATATTATAGGCGCATGATCAGTTAAAGGAGGAGAGACATGATATCAACAAGAGGAAGGTATGCACTTCGTGTGATGATTGACCTTGCCGGGCACCAGCAGGAAGGCTTTATCCCTATGAAGGAAGTTGCCGCAAGACAGGGTATATCACTGAAATATCTTGAACAGATCCTCCCGGTACTGTCCCAGAACAATTATGTAAAGGCAGTCCACGGAAAAGGCGGCGGATACATCCTGGCAAAGGATCCTTCGGAGATTACAGTTGGTGATATCCTCAGATTGACAGAAAAAGAACTGGCACCGGTTGCCTGCCTGGCAGAAGGAGCTCAAGGATGTGAGCGTGAAAACATCTGCCCGACACTGGAATTCTGGAAAGGCTACAATCAGGTGGTGACAGAGTACCTTGACAGCAGGACGTTGGCAGACTTCCTTTAAGATTCAAACGGATTTACTGCGTGATAATGAGTTAAAAAATTTGGAGAAAAATCTCTGTTATGATAGAATGCTCTCGGGGCATGAACAACATTTTAAGCTGCTGTTCTTGTTCCGGGAGCTTTTTGCTGTCAGAAATTATTCAAGAGGAACGTTTTATGCCGGAAGGAAACAAAAAAACAAGTCGTATCAGGGAATCACTTAAAAGCATGTATCCTATCTTGATTTTTTTTTGCTGCGGTTTCAATTCTGGCTGTAATATTAGGATTTGGTCTTAGCATCAGGAATGGTGTCAAGGTTGGAGCAAGCAGTCTTGATTACGCATATAACTACATTTATCAGGAAATGCTGACGGTTGACAGAGAAAACTTTTCTGCAGAGGAACTGCTTGAAATTTTCAGAGACGATATTAAACAGAAAGTCCTCCTTGAAAATGTTGATGTTTATATTGTGGATCAAGGCAGCGGCGAAATCATTGGCAGCGGGGATATTGATACTTTTAAAGCCCTTTACGATGAATATGGCACGGACGGCTGGAATCTGGAGGGTTCAAGTGCGATTTGCAGAACTTTTAATGACCGCTATCTTATATTTCTGGATATAGTTCCGCAGGGAGAATTTCTTGTCACCCCGGCATTTGTAGCAGCTTTTATTGCGTTTTATTTTGTACTGCTTGCTGTGGTGGCAGTTATTTTGTTTTTTCTGGCCTTTGGCGGAAAAACAAGAAAGCTTATTCATGCTGCGGTCTATGCATTGTTCACTGTATGGATATTTGTACTGCTTGCAGCCTCGCTCCTCCCGTATATTGGCGGAGAAATGCTGAGCGAAGTTGTTGTAAAACAACAGCTTGAATCATATCTGGATTCTAAAAGCCTGGAGATAGGCCGTATGTCAGATGGGGAAGTTGAGAAACTAAGCAGCCTTATAAGAGAAAATACAGATGATGAGCTGGTCGGTTATGCGGAAAATAAGTCAGATGGAGATACGAGGCTTTTCATACTCTATAGCTGCGAATATTGTTTTACCCACGGAACGGACTGGCTGAAGGAAACCTCTTTTGGGAAGGATGTTTTTAACGAGGGCAGGTCTGCAAACGATAATATTACTGTGGGCATTGATGAAAAGTCATTTGTAAATGATTATGTGGAGTATCTGCTGCAGGCGCTGATGCTGACTGTGATGGGAATAGTCCTTTTGAGAGAACTTTTATTCTATAAGGAAAGGGACCGGACCCAGTATGCCAGGTTCAGCGGAGAACCAAAGAAAAAAAGGGGAATCTTTATCAGACATTACAACGAGCTTGATACCATCGTGCGAATGCGATTTCTTTTTGGACTTAAAAGCATTGCGGATTCCATGACGCTTCCGGTTTCTGTAGCGTTGATCACAAATATGCTGATGGAAAGTTTCGATTCCACGCAGCTGGTACTTACCATAATTTTTGCCATTGCCAGTGCTACAGGAGTATTTGCCACAACATTGATCCCGCTGCTTCTTAAAATACTGAAAAACAGTATTCGCTTTTACCGTTTCGCACTTGTGCTCAGCGCAGCAGGTTCTGTGCTTTGTATTTTCAGCAGCCACTACATAGGTTTCGTACTTGGATATTTTATTATTACCTTCGGAGATACCCTTTCAACTGTAGTATTTTTGCTCCATCCGCTGGGAATAGAAGACGATCACCTTGCATTTAAGGGCGTAAGCTCAATCGTATCCGGCCGTTATTTCGGACAGATAATTGGTCTCGCTGTGGGATCCGTGATCCTTTCTACATTTTTTGAGCCAAAGAACATGTATGTCATTTCGCTGGTGCTCATCATCATTGTACTTGTTCTGACCATAAACTTCCCTATGGAGGGAATGAACCGTAAGATGACGGAGCATATAAATCTGAAGGGAGCACTAAAAAATCCATCGGTTATCCTGTTCTGCTTACTGGTTATGGTACCTTACGGATTTGCAAACTATTATATAAAAATTGTTGTGCCGATAGATATTGCAAAGATGGGACTTACAACAACTCTGGTATCATTCTATTCATTTGTGCAGATTTTTGGAAAGAGCTCCATCGGACAGGTAAGGCATCTGAAAAAATTCTGGAAAAAGTTTAAGCCTGCATATGCAGTTATCATAAGCATGCTGCTGCTTGCGGGACTGCTGTTTGCATATTATGTAACATCAGGATTCGTCGCATTTTGTCTGATAGCCTTGCTGGTATGTATCGTACAGTCCAGAATGGGATCGCTGACCAGCATCCACGGATTTGAGACCATGGGCAACAACAGGGAATATTTCTTTGCAAATAATACCATGAGATCCCTGACATCGGCAGTCGGAAAGACCATAGCACCTTTGATATCCCAATTTTTCAGTCCACTTTGTCTTCCGGGAATCATGACAGCCGGGACGATTGGATATTTTATAAGCCTCAAAGTACAGCACAAAAAGCAAAAAGAACAACCGCCGGTATAATAAAAGTATTTAATTTGAAACAGATATAATATATAATGAAGGTCCTTGAAAAATTGACATAAATGAAAAAGGAGAAAAGTGAGATGAAGTCAAAGATTCGTGTATTAGCTGTCCTGATGGCAGCAGTCATGGCCGGTTCCCTTGCAGGATGCGGCGGACAGACTGCAGAGACTACCACGGCGGCTCAGACTGAAACCACTACGGCAGCTGAAAGCACAACTGCTGCGCAGAGCGAAGAAACTACAGCAGCGGCTGCGGACATCATGGTTTATAAAAATGGAAATATTTATACATCCAACGAGGACCAGGAATTTGTCTCAGCCATAGTCGTACAGGACGGAAAGTTTATCTACGTAGGTGACGATGAAGGCGCAGCAGAATATGAGGAGGGTCTTCCGGAGGAAAACATCGTGGACCTTGACGGCAGCCTTGTTACTGCGGGACTGATCGAAGGACATACCCACTTCAGCTTTATGGCAGCGATGAAGTCCCTTAATTACGTAGAGATTCCGGGTTCGGCTAATGAAAGTGCCGAAACTGCCCTGGCAGAGCTTAAGACATTTGTGGAGGAGCACCCTGATTATGATCAGTATGTAATGGGCAACTTCTCGCAGGGATTTAATATCGGAGCAAAAGAAATTGATGAGATATGTTCTGATAAGCCGGTTTGTCTTGTAGGCATGGGCCTTCATTGTGCATATGTAAATTCAAAATTCCTTGAAGTCGGCGGCATTGATAAGAACTCTACGGATGCCATCCCGGGACAGACATATTATGAGCGTGACGAAGAAGGCAATCCTACAGGAAAGATTGTGGAGCTGACTCAGACATGGATAGCCTTCCAGCAGGCAATAAAGATTGATGACGAAAAGCTCTACGATGCATATCTTGAAATGATAGAGCTTTATCATTCATATGGATTTACAGGAGTAGCAGAAGGCGGATTCCTTGGACTGGATGAGTACCAGATCCTTGACACCCTGTCACTTCTTGAGGAAAACGGTGACCTTAACATGGTAGACTGCCCTGCAACCATCTGGTATGGACATACGGTAACAGATCTGGAAGAGGTAGAAGAGAGACTGATAAAAGAAAAGGAAGAATATACTTCAGATCTTATCAGACCGGGTACACTTAAGATGTGGGCAGACGGAACCATCGGCGCACATTCAGCTCTGATGAGAGAGCCTTATGTGGACAAGGATACCTGCGGCGTATATCTTAATACCGTAGAAGACCTGACAGCTGCGGCCGAAATGTGCAAGGAAAATGACATGAACATCCATTATCATGCCATCGGCGACCAGGCAATCGAAAACGTTCTTACAGCATTTGAAGCTGTAGGCGAGACAACAGGAACCAAGAGCATTGTACATTTCCAGATAAGTTCTGAGGATCTTATTGAGCGAGCTTCAAAGATTGACGGACTTATCGTCAACATGACCCCACTTTGGGCTAACACGCTTACAGCGGAAGAGCTTGACCCTGTTTCAGACAGAAGAGACACCTATGGTCTTTATAAGGAAGCATCAGATGCAGGCATAACGATTAACTTCGGAGCTGATTCCAACGGGGCAGAATCCTGCTGGAATCCGGCTAAGATGATCCTTATCTCCATGTTCAGAGACCCTGATGAAGAAGGCATTTTCCTTAAGGGCGAGCCATTCAGCTTTGAGGAGGCTGTTGACGCATACACGATCAATGTTGCAAAAGAAAGACGCATCGAAGATGAGTACGGCAGCATTGAAGTTGGAAAGAGTGCAGATTTTGTTATTTGGAATGTGGATGGATTCATAGAAAGCTACTACAATTCAGTTACAGAAACATTGGAAGTTAATGAGAACAACGAGCTTGCCTACCTTGGAGACGACGAGGTTTACGCAGATGAAGTGTACTTCAAGGGCGAGATCGTATACGAACACGAATAAATAAGTGCCGGTGGGGATGTACCCCTTTGTCACAAAATTAAACCTGCCAGTGGGAATATACCCACTGGCAGGTTTTTAAAATTTGTGACAAAAGGGCACGTTCCCACCGGCACTAGCCTATTTTTGTAAAATCCCTTTCTGCCACAAAATCCAGGAAAGCCCGAAGCGGAGCCGCTACCCACTTGTTTTTGTGATAAATAAGCTGAGTCCATATGTCGAGATTAAAGTCGGTAACGTCCAATCTGACCAACTCACCTGAAGCAACAGCAGCTTCAGTAACGAAATCCGGCAGATATGATATGGCAGAATTGTCCTTAAGGCAGCTGCAGATCAGGTCAGTACGTCCCATTTCCAGGACAGGTTTTATCTCCAGGGACATGTCTGCCAGTCTTTCCTCCAGTTCTTTCCTGTATGAAAGCCCTTTCTCTGTCAGAATGAAAGGGTATTCTACAATGTCTTTAATGGAGATTTTTTTTCTGCCGGCAAGAGGAGAGCCGGATCCGGTTACAAAATGCAGATGCACAGGCTCTTCTTTGGATATGATGAAGCTGCGGCTGAAAATTCTTGAATCCAGGGTCATGATGACATCTGCCTGGTTCTTTACCAGGAGTTCTGTCAGACCTTCAGTATTGGCGGTTAAAAATTCCAGTTCGATCTTCGGGTAGAGCTGATGGAACTCTTTGTAAAATTTAAGCATTAATATTTCACATATGGAATCTGAAGTTCCAATGTTAACATGTCCGGAAATCTCTTCGTCTTTCTGAAAATCTTCTTTTAATTCGTCTGTCTGTTTAAGCACATTAAATGCATATTGCAGAAAATGCTGGCCGTTTTCAGTCAGTGATATCCTGTGGTTTATCCGCTCAAACAGCATGCAGCCGGCTTCCGTTTCCAGCTGCTTTATCTGGAATGATATCGTTGACTGTGTATAGCCAAGGATTTCCGCTGCTTTGGTAAAGCTACCATGCTCTGCCGCAATCACAAACGTCTCAAGATACCGTGTATCCATCTCCAAAACTCCTTTCATTACGCTCTCGTCTGCTGCAAGGATGCCCCTGCCTGTACGAGCTGGAACTTAAATCAGAAAGCTTTGTATGAAAACCAGCTCCTTATGCCAGGATTTCTTAAGCCTGGCCATTATTCTCATTGTGCCGGAGCATTCGAAAAGATTTCCTGATGAAATCTTTTCTCATTACTCCTGAGCCGGGCCACGGACTTGAGGTCCCCCCGGCTCACTACCTGCTGCACTAAGCTCGTGAAATACCTCGCTAAGTGCACAGGTATGGCTCGCACTAACCTCAGTCGGCGCTAATGCTTGGCTTCGCTAAGTGCTCTGCTCACCTTCTTCGAAGAATGGACAGACTAACGAAATCCAAGGCATATTCCGAATGGTTTTCATCCAAACCTTTCTGATCTTGTTCCGGCTCGCCTTAGGAAATCCGGAGTCTGGAGCCAGATTAAAGCGAAACCGTTCTGTGCATGCAGCTGAAGCCTGAGGCACAGGCTGCCGGCAGATGAGCCTGGAGAAATTATAATCGAAAATTTCGATGATTACAATTTATATCATTAATTTTATTAAAATTGCGGAATGGTATATAGTATGGCAGTAAATAATTTCAGGGGGAATTTGAAATGAACACACAGATACTTTGCGGGATACTGCTGGTCATCTTCTTCGCGATAATGATCTTCGTAGGATACCGCACAAGGAAATCAACTAAAGACGTCAGCGGATTCGTATTGGGCGGCAGAAGCGTAGGCCCGTGGCTTACAGCATTTGCATTCGGAACATCTTACTTTTCCGCAGTTATATTCGTAGGATACGCAGGACAGTTCGGCTGGAACTTCGGACTTGCATCTACATGGGCAGGACTGGGAAATGCCTTCATAGGGTCCCTTCTTGCGTGGAACATTCTTGGAAGAAGAACCAGGATCATGACCCAGCATGTAGATGCCAAGACAATGCCGGATTACTTCGGAAAACGTTTTAACAGCACAACTCTTAAGGTTGCAGCTTCAATCATTGTTTTCGTATTCCTGATCCCATATACAGCATCACTTTATAACGGACTTTCATCCCTTTTCGGAATGGTATTTTCAATTCCATACTGGGTTGTCATCGTCATAATGGCGGTTCTTACAGGTGTTTATGTTATTGTTGGCGGATACATGGCTACGGCAGTTAATGATTTCATTCAGGGAATCATCATGCTTTTTGGTATCTGCGCAGTAATCGGCTCTGTTCTGGCACAGAACGGCGGACTCCTTTCTGCAACCCAGAAGCTTTCTGAAGTTGAGGCTGAAGGATGGGCAGGCGGTGCATATACATCGTTCCTGGGGCCTGATCCACTTGCACTTCTTTTTGTAGTAATACTGACTTCTCTTGGAACATGGGGACTTCCTCAGATGGTAGGTAAGTTTTATGCGATCAAGAGCGAGAAGGATATCCAGAAGGGTACGATCATCTCCACAGTATTTGCCATTATCGTTGCCGGCGGATGCTACTTCCTGGGAGGATTTGGAAGACTGTACGCGGACAAGGTTACATATAATGCGGCAACAGGCAAGCCTTTGTTTGACACAGTAATCCCTTCAATGCTTTCAACATTGCCGTCACTGGTAATTGCGATTGTCATAGTATTGGTACTTTCGGCATCAATGTCAACGCTGTCATCTCTGGTACTGACATCAAGTTCAACATTCACACTGGACGTTGTTAAGACAGCCTCCAAGAAGGACATGAGTGAGAAAAAGCAGGTTTCAATAATGAGAATATTCATCCTGTTCTTCATCGTTGTTTCGGCAGTTATTGCAATCGTTAAGGATTCTCATCCAGAGGTTACTTTCATTGCTCAGATGATGGGCGTTTCGTGGGGAGCCCTTGCAGGAGCATTCCTGGCACCGTACATGCTGTCTCTTTACTCAAAGAAGGTTACAAAGGCTTCCGTCGCAGTATGCTTTGTATGGGGCTGCGCCATTGCCATATTCCAGATGATCGTAACCCTGGGCGGCATAGACGTATCAGGCTGGGGCACGGTACTTTCATATGTATTTAAATCTTCCATCAACTCAGGTGTAGTTGCAATGGTCGGCGGTCTGATAATAGTCCCTGTGGTGTCACTCTTTACAAAGAAGATGGACGAGGTCGAAGTCGACAACATGTTTTCATGCTATCACAAGAAGACTGAGGTTGAAGTCGCTGAGAGAATGGACTGATCCGATATGGGGAAAGGCGTATTTTAATGCCGGAAATTTAATAAGGTTTTTATGATCAACAGGAAATTTCATAAAACAAATGGGGGCGCTTCCGAAAGGAAGCGCTTCTGTTTTTGAATTTAAGAGCTGGCAATCAGGTTCAAACTGCTTGATTTTAAATTGAAAATTTCACATAATTAGTGTTCAGGATAAAGAGGTAATCATTTATGTGTGAAAATAAAAATTACGTTCGCAGAGTGGTTAAATACATAGCAGCAATATTGATGGTATGCCTGTTAACGGCCAGCCTTTTCGCCGGCAGGGCGGAGGCTTTGGAAACTACGGATAATGTAGGCGCACAGACCCAGGCTGCAGATGGGATATACCATCCGTCAGAATCCGGATTCCTTCACGAAGAGAATCAGCAGCTGGTGGATGAAAACGGAAATGAAGTACAGCTGCAGGGCGTAAGTACCCATGGACTGACCTGGTTTCCAAAAGTAATAAATCAGAACCTTTTTAACAGCGTAAATCAGGACATGAATGCCAACCTGATACGTCTTGCCATGTATTCCCAGGTGTATTGCAAGGGCGATAAGGAGGCCGAAGAGTCCCTCGAACTGGTGCGAAAGGGAATTGAGTATGCCATAGGGGCAGACCTTTATGTCATAGTGGACTGGCATATATTGAATGATAGCAATCCGATGGATAATTACACCGATGCCATGGCATTCTTCGAGATGATTTCCAGTGAATACGGGGATTGTCCGAACATTCTTTACGAGATTGCAAACGAACCAAACGGAGATACTACCTGGAGTGACATAGCAGAATATGCTGACAAGATAATCCCTGTGATCAGGCGGAATGCTCCGGAGTCTGTCATTCTGGTAGGCACACCAAATTACGACAGGATACTTTCGGATTCAGTGGAAAATCCTCTTTCTTATGAGAATATTTTTTATGCCCTGCATTTTTACGCAGGATCCCACGGATACGAGCTGCGCCAGGTTCTTCAAAAGGCCAGAGAGGATGGGCTCCCTGTTTTTGTAACGGAGTGCGGCATTAGCGAAGAGAACGGTGACGGAGAACTGAACTGGGATGAGGCAGCGCAGTGGTTTACCTATCTTAAGGAAAATAAAATAGGATATGCCGTATGGAGCCTTTCCGACAAGGATGAAAGCTCAGCGCTTCTTGGCAGCTTAGGCAGCGATGGAAGCTACAGGCTTTCGCTGTGCGGACAGTGGGTTACAAAGCTTTTTTCAGGAGAAGATCCTGAAAACATACAGGTCGGCGAAAGTGCACTGCATAAATTCGAGTCTCTCCTTAGAAGCAAACCGGTATATGCCTGGTCTGCGCTGGCTGTGATTGCCGTGGGGATATTACTGATAGGACTTTTGATAACTTCACTGGTGAGCCGCACCCAGAAAAAGAAATATCATACATACGATGAGCTGATAGGCGGCGGAAAGAAAAAGATGCCTGCCATTGCGGGAGTCCTGATGTTGATCAGTGTGTTCTGCTCATTGGTATATCTGGCATGGAGGGGATTTTTTTCAGTCCCTTACAGTTACGGCGTATTCCCTGTAATATGCAATTTTATTTTGCTGGCTGTGGAACTGCTGGGCTTTGTGGAATCGCTTATTCATTTTAATGGAATGAGAAAGCTCGAAGATTATCCGCTGCCGGTAATAGCTGGGGAAAAGTACCCGGATGTGGACATATTTATTGCTACATATAATGAGCCGGAGGATCTGCTTACAAAGACAGTAAATGGCTGCAAGCACATGGACTACCCTGATAAGTCCAAGGTTCACATTTATCTGTGCGACGATAACAGAAGAGCCAACATAAGAAAGCTTGCCGGGGATCTGGGAGTCAATTATTTTGACCGACCGGATAATGAGGGAGCAAAGGCGGGAAATCTTAATCATGCCATGAGTCTTACATCGTCCCCTTATGTAGTAACTTTTGATGCGGACATGATCCCGAGGCGGGAGTTCCTGATGAAGACTATCCCGTATTTTGTGGATGCTGAGGAACGAAATGCCAAACGTCCGGCAGATAAACAGATACCTTTGGGTTTTATCCAGACACCGCAGTGTTTTTACACCAGGGATGTATTCCAGCATAATCTTTATGCAGAAAATAAAATTCCTAACGAGCAGGATTTCTTCTACCGTACAATTGAGAGCTTTAAGACTGCCAATAACAGTGTAATATACGGAGGTTCCAATACGGTCCTGTCCCGTGCAGCCCTTGACAGCATCGGGGGATTTTACACTGGCTCCATTACGGAAGATTTTGCCACAGGAATGATGATAGAGTCGGCAGGATTTGTAAGCCTCGGACTTCCTGAGCCCCTGGCCAGCGGCATGGCACCATCCACATTTAAGGATCACATCAAGCAGCGGACAAGGTGGGGAAGAGGCGTCATAGTAACCGGAAAGAAGCTTAAGTTTTTAAGCCGCAAGGGATTGTCTGTTTCCCAGAAGATCAGTTACTGGAGCTCGGTGGTTTATTGGTATTCACCAATCAAGAATTTGATATACATGCTGTCACCGCTGCTGTTTGCGCTTTTTGCAGTACCGGTGTTCAGGTGCGACTGGAAGGATCTGCTGATATTCTGGCTCCCAATGTTTATATTCCAGAATGTCTGCCTGAGACTTTTCAGTGCGGGAAGGGTTTCCCAGAAGAGAAGTGCGGTGCAGGAGACATCTGTCATGCCGTTCCTTTTGATCCCTATACTTAAAGAGTCTGTGGGAATTACCATGTCAACCTTTAAGGTAACGGACAAGAATAAGGGAGCGGTAAAGAGAGAAAAGAGCTTTAAGACCGGCCTGCCGTTCTTGATATTCCTGGCACTTAATCTGGCGGGAATTGTCAGGATCATAGTGCTTTTAGCCGGCGGCGCCAGCCTGTCGCTTCTTATACTCATATTCTGGCTTGTCAGAAACAGCTATTGTCTGTTAATGAGCCTGTTCCTTGTAAGCGGAAGGGACAGCGATGGAGAGAATGTGGTTGTTAAGGACGGAGAGCTGCTGACCATAGCCAATTCGCAGAGAAAAGTTATCAGCGGTATTACGACACAGCTTACCGAACATGGACTTAGTCTTTTTCCGGACGAGAAGGACTGCATAAAGATCGGAGATATTACAGATATTGATATTGAAAGCATGCATTATACTGCACGGCTCCGGGCAGTAATCACAGAAGTAAGACATTCAGCCAGAGAAAACGTTCCGGATGTATACAAGGCTGAAATACTTGATTTTAAAGGAACAGAATCTGAATATATGCAGATTCTTTATGACAGGATTCCGACATTGCCGCAGAACCTCGGAAAGGATATCGGAATAATATGGGATCTGGTATATAATATAGGACAAAGATTGACGAATGCTAATTTAAAAATATAAAATTCGGTTTAGGAGATAATATGGCGACTAAGAAAAGAGAAAGCAGAGCGGCGCGCAGAAAGCGTGTCATGAGAAACAGAATAGCTGCGGTATGCGTGCTGGTAGTTTTAATCATCGTAATAATAATCCTGATAGTCAGCTGCAGCAGTAAAAACAGCAAGAATTCCCAGGGGCAGGTGGTAGAAACTGCATCCACGCAAGTGGCGGACGGCGCAGATACGGCCAATGACGAGACAACCTCAACAGCCGATGAGACAACCGCAGCAGATGGTGAAACAACAGCCGAAGAGACAACGGCGACAGCTGAAACAACCGCTGCACAGGGAGAAAATCAGAAACCTGTTTATCTTTTTGAGATGGACTATGACAATAACACTTGCACCAGAGTTTCAAAGATCACCAGGGCCTGGAGCGTTGATGAGGACCTGGTAACATTCGGGGCGTTTGTTTCAACAGAGGATTCTTTCGATTTCGTCAGTGAGATAACGGTACACCAGGAAGACTGGAACAGCATTGAAACCGAAGAAAAGTACAAGATCGGATATGAACTGAGTTTTGACGTGGACGGAGAGCACAAGGTGATAACCATCCTTAAACCGGCAGACATTGAAGACAATGAAGACCTTTTCATGGGAGACTACCCGGAAGATGGGGACTACAGCGAGATCACCGGCTACATGGGTGTATGGCTGTACGATGATGTCCATCAGGAAGAAGGAACATTCTATATCCACATTACTCAGGACGAGGTAACATCAGATACGGTGCTGACATCGATTAAGCTGAGACCGACACCGCAAAGCGAAGAGATAAGCAATCTCGTACTGAAGGCATTCTCATACACATCGGATGATGAATTCGACGAGGACGGACATTATGCAGGAAATTATGCTTCGCAGGTAAGCATCGGTCAGTAAGAAGAAAAAACTTTAAAGATCATACCATGCTGTAGGGCCTGGTATGATCTTTTGCATGAAAATGAGGGGTTAAATGGAGAAAAAACTTACCGAGGGAACTGAGTGGAAGCTGATACTTTTGTTTTCGCTTCCGATAATGGCAGGGCAGCTCCTTCAGCAGCTATACAATACTGTGGATGGCATAGTTGTAGGAAATTACGTATCCTCAAATGCATTGGCAGCGGTGGGCAGCTGTACTACGCTTTCGCTGATATTCGTGGCCCTGGCCATTGGAATGAGCATAGGCTGTGGTATAGTGGTAGCCCAGCTGTACGGGGCGAAGGAATATGCCGACATGCGAAGGGCAGGGTCCACCATACTGATCCTGTTTATCGCAATGGGAATTTTCTTTACACTGCTTGGAGTCAGTACCACAGAGCTTGTGATGAAATATCTTCTGGGAATAACGGATGCGGATATTTTTAACCAGGCAGTTGTTTATTTCCGCATATATTCAATCGGACTTATTTTCCAGTTCATATATAATGCGATTGCATCGCTTTTAAGGTCAATTGGAGACAGCAGGGCATCGCTTTATTTTTTGCTGGTATCTACCCTGGCAAACATCGGTCTGGACCTTCTGTTCGTGGCGGTGTTCAGATGGGGAGTAATGGGAGCAGCGCTGGCAACCATAATCGCCCAGTTTGCCTGCGCCCTTGTCAGTGCCATATACATGCTGAAAAAATATGAATACTTCAGATATAGAAAAGAAGAGTTTGTATTCGAAAAAGATAAGCTGAAGCTTTGTCTTAAAATGGGCATTCCTACAACAATCCAGCAGATAATAATTTCCTGCGGCATGGTATTTCTGCAAAGGCTTATTAATTCCTTCGGCGCAGTAACAATGTCTGCATATGCCGTAGGAACAAGGGTGGAGCAGTATATGTCTATTCCTTCCATGGGATTTTATTCCGGTATGGCGTCCTTCGCAGGGCAGAATACAGGAGCAAACAGACCGGACAGAGTTAAAAGGGGTGTGTGGTCAGCAGTCATCATGAACATGATATTCGTGCTGATAATAGGAGGTTTGCTTTATATATTTGCAGGAAGTGCAGCCTCACTTTTCGGCGTGGAAGGTCTCGCCCATACCCAGGCGATAGAGTACATAAGATTTATAGTCTGCGTTTATCCGCTGTTGGCCTTTTACCTGCCTCTTAACGGAACATTCCAGGGAGCAGGAGTGCCGATCCAGAGCATGATAGTGGTAGTGCTGGCGCTTTGCGGCCGCGTAATCGGAGCCTATACCATGGTGTGGGGATTCGGTTTGGGTTATGCATCCTGCTGGCAGAGCTGTGCAATAGGATGGGGTTGCGGACTTATCTACTCCCTGTCATATTTTCTCTCAGGAAAGTGGAAAAACAGAAGAGTTGTAGGCAATAAAGGTTGATAACTTGGCTTTTTTGCGATATTATGAACGTTGCTGATTGCATGAAGCAGCAATTTAGCGCATACAATAAAAATTACAGACGGGGTTCCCGTTAAGAAAGAGGTTATAAAATGGATAAAGTTGTACTTGCCTACTCAGGCGGACTTGACACTACAGCCATTATCCCATGGCTTAAGGAAACATACGGCTACGAAGTAATCTGCTGCTGTATCGACTGCGGACAGGAAGAAGAGCTGGACGGACTTGAAGAGCGTGCAAAGCTTTCAGGCGCATCAAAGCTGTATATCGAAGATGTAGTTGACGATCTGTGCGAAAACTACATCATGCCTTGCGTTCAGGCGGGTGCTGTATATGAGCACAAGTATCTCATGGGTACAGCCATGGCAAGACCTGCCATTGCTGCAAAGCTGGTTGAGATTGCCCGCAAAGAAAACGCTGTAGCTATCTGCCACGGTGCTACAGGTAAGGGAAATGATCAGATCAGATTTGAGCTTGGAATCAAGGCTCTTGCTCCTGACATCAAGGTTATTGCTCCTTGGAGAGATGACAGATGGCAGATGGATTCACGTCAGGCAGAGATCGACTACTGCAAGGCTCATGGAATCGACCTTCCATTTGGCACAGACCAGAGCTACTCACGTGACAGAAACATCTGGCATATCAGCCACGAAGGACTGGAACTGGAAGATCCTGCACAGGCTCCAAACTATGATCACATGCTGGTTCTCGGAGTTACACCTGAAAAGGCTCCTGATGAAGGAGAGAGTATCACACTTAACTTTGAAAAAGGCGTTCCTGTCGCTCTTAACGGAGAGAAGATGAAGGTTGCTGATATCATCCGCGCTCTTAACAAGATCGGCGGAAAGCATGGTATAGGTATCGTGGATATCGTTGAAAACCGTGTCGTAGGAATGAAGAGCCGCGGTGTTTATGAGACTCCTGGCGGAACAATCCTGATGGAAGCACATCAGCAGCTTGAGGAGCTGGTTCTTGACCGTGACACGATCGCCCTTAAGAAGGATCTTGGAAACAAGATGGCCGGCATCGTTTACGAAGGAAAGTGGTTCACACCAATCCGTGAGGCCATCAGCGCATTTGTAGATGTTACCCAGCAGTATGTAACCGGCGAGGTTAAGCTGAGAGTTTACAAGGGCAACATCATCAAGGCCGGCACAACTTCTCCTGTATCACTTTACAGCGAGTCACTGGCTTCCTTCACAACAGGTGACATGTACGACCATCACGATGCAGAAGGCTTCATCACACTGTGGGGACTTCCACTGAAGGTTCGCGCAATGAAGATGAATGAGCTGAAGAAAGAGAACACAAAATAACCTGATTCCGGTGCGCAGTATGGTCCTAAACATTACTGCAAAACGCTCGAAAGTACTAAACTCAATACGCATATGAAAAACCAAGCCCCTTCCTGTGGAACTCGCTGCGCTCAGACAGTCCTCGGAAGGGGCTATTCATATGCTATTTCGTTAAGTGCTTTCGGCTGATTGTTTTGGCAGTAATGTTTGAACTATACTTGCGCACGGAATCAGTTCAAAAGTTTAATGATATCGTCAGCTGTGTATACCACTTGCTGCATGTGTTCCGCCTCGATGCGGTACAGGGCGTTGGCGGCGATGTGCTCGGCTACCTGCTCGATGTCACGGATGCCGGCTGTGCCTTTGTAGCCCGCCATGATGGCATCCAGCGCATCTTCGGTGACCACAATCTCGTCGGCGTGAAGGCCGATGCGCTTCAGAACCTTCGGCATGGCAAATTTTGTGAAGATGACCCTCTTTTCATCGTCGGTGTAATCCGGAAGTTCGATGATGGCAAATCTAGAAAGCAGAGGTGCGCTGATGGCAGAGCGGTCATTGGCCGTAGCTATCGGGTAGACTCCGGCTGTCGGGATTTTGCATTCGATGTAGTTGTCTGTAAAGCCCAGGTTATCAAGCAGGGTCAACAGTACATCGGCAGGATTTCCGTTTCCTTTGCCGGAAGAGGCTTTGTCCAGCTCGTTGATAATAAAGAGCAGGTTTGAGCTTTCGGCATTGGCAAAGGCTTCCATGATCAGGCCTGGCTTAGCATTGGCATAAATCCTGGAGCTTCCTGTCAGCTGTTCAGGGTCGTTGATGGAACTCATCTCCAGATTGGTCCAGGACATTTTAAGGATCCTGGCAACAGCCAGGGCAATCTGGGACTTTCCTGTTCCGGTAGGTCCTATCAGAAGGATTCCGTAGGCAGGCAGGGTATGGGTCCTGTTTATCTGTATGATGGTTTCTATGATGCGCTGCTTTACGCTGTCGAGGCCGTAGAGCTCTTCGTCCAAAATACGTCTTGCCTCTACCGGATCAATTGGCTCGAAGTTAGTGTTTTTCCACTGGATATTCAACATGATGGAAAGTGCTCTCTGGGCATGGCGTCTCTCTTCAGGGGTAACCTCGGAAGATTTAGCGACAGCCAGATTCCTTCTGGCCCAGATACGGATGTTTTCAGGAAGAGCCCCGCCTGCACATGTCAGGTAATCTGTAATACTCTGGATACTGGTCAGCTTCATGCTGTCGGCATCGTCCATTTCTTCTGCATCAGATTCGTTCCCGGATGGTGCCTCGCTTTGGAATAGTCTTGACATCATGAACTGGAGAAAGCCGTTTTCACCGGAAAGCTTTGTGCCCCTTACTGAAATACCGGTCTCATTTATCTTATATACTGCATAGCCTTCGGGAATGGTCGCACCTGAAAGAATGACCATGATATGATTTTCACCCAGCCACTTAACGAGGTTTTCGAAACGGGCGTCCAGTTTTAAAATGTTGTAGTCCTTATCGCTGCCGCTTGCGTCGCTGGTAAAGGCAGTTCCCTTGGTAGGAGCAGTAAACATTCCGGAAGAATGATGGGTAAGAGCACCTGAGGCGTTGTCCAGTATCATAATCGGGTGTTCAGGGTCAGCGCTCTGGCAATCTGAATATACGAGTTCGTAAGTCTTATCTATTTTTACAGTTTCTTTTTTTTCGTTATTAAAATCAAAAACCGGCATTTGGGCCTCCTATCTGCAGGATTGAAAGGCGTATGTTGGGAGACCTTCCAATTCCTTATTGACTCGTTGATTATAGTAGAAAAATGTTGATAACTCAATGCTTTTAGTTTAATTTAACGGTATGGGTTCAAGAGTGGAAAAGAAGAGAATCGCATACTGGGACATGGCCAAGGGCTTCACGATGCTTTTGGTTATTGTCGCCCACATCCCGCAGGTTCCTGTGGCCATAAGGGGGCTGATATTTTCATTTCACATGCCGCTTTTCTTTGTGGCAAACGGTTTCTTTGTTAAAGATTACGATATTTTAAAGACATTAAAAAAATCGGTGAAGTCTCTGCTTTTGCCGTATGCGATCACGGGAGTCATTTCCGCCTTTTTGTATGTGCTCAACAATCTGGGTACCGGATATTCGGCCGGGCAGCTGGCAATCCATTATCTGATCTCGGTGGTTGTGGGAATGAGCGGTTCCTCCACGATTTTCCAAAGCATGGAATCGGTAGGACCGATATGGTTTTTGACTGCTTTGTTTTTGTGCAGAAATATTTATGTGATCATAATGCACTTTGTGGATAAATGGAATGTAATACTTCAGGGGCTTTTGATGGCGGCAATATCTGCTGCAGGATGCATCATTGGAGTGAAAATTGCCTGGCTCCCATGGAGCGCAGACCTGGCTTTGGCTGCCCTTATATTCATGTGGATGGGGAACATGCTGGCAAAATACCCTGCGTGGGACAGGAGGTTTTGGCCGGTTATGGGAATCGGTGGGGTCATTTGGCTGGTGCCTGTTGTTTTAAGGATCAAGATCGAACTGGCATTAAGACTATATCCTTATGGTCCGGTCCCTTTTATTGAAGCAGCCGCAGGCACATTTGTGGTAGTCGGACTGTTCTATTTCCTTGAAAAGAAAAACATTAATATAAAAGCACTGACATGGATAGGCAGGAATTCCATCGTGCTGCTGTGCGTTCATGCACTTGAACAGATGCACGTTAAATGGGACGAGAGGATATGGCCGCTTTTTCCTTTTAATGTACCATGGCCGCTGATGATAGTCATCCGCATTGCACTGGTATTAGGTATTAGTATTGTGTTTGTGAAGCTTAAGAACCTGATAAAGAGCTCAGCAGGCATAACAAAAGTAAAGTAACAATTAAGAAAGTTGTAAATTAATAATACATAAAAATTAATAAAGGCCAAAAGATTAATATTTTGAGTTTGACAACTATTAATTTGTGACGTGGTTTGTCAATGCTTTTCAGCAATTTTCCGTTGCTGAAAAGCATTTTTTACATATATGTGCAAAACGTGCGCATTTTTTGTGTAATAGCAACAAATGAACATAAAAAGGGGGGAGATTTTGGATAAAAACGATTGAAATTGTGTTTTTATTGTGATAAAAAATTGGCAAGAATATCTCATAAAGGGAGGAGAAAAATGGCTCAGGTTGTTCTTAAGGGTATAAAGAAAGTATACCCGCATTCTGAAACTAAGAAGAAAAAGAAAAAAGGTCAGCCGGAATCAGCTAAGACGAACCTCAAGATTACCGATGAGGGTGTTATCGCTGTTCAGGATTTTTCAATCGACATCGCTGACAAAGAGTTCATTGTACTCGTTGGTCCTTCCGGATGTGGCAAATCAACCACACTCCGAATGATCGCCGGACTGGAGGATATTTCAGGAGGCGAGCTTTACATTGGTGACAGACTCGTTAATGATGTTGGGCCGAAGGACAGAAACATAGCCATGGTATTTCAGAGCTATGCGCTTTATCCACATCTGTCAGTTTATGACAATATGGCATTCCCTCTGAAGCAGGCCAAAATGCCAAAGGATGAGATTGACAAAAAGGTAAGAGAGGCAGCTGAGATCCTGGACATCACCCAGTTCCTGGAGAGAAAGCCGAAGGCTCTTTCAGGAGGACAGAGACAGAGGGTTGCCATCGGTCGTGCCATAGTCAGAAATCCGTCAGTTCTTCTGATGGATGAGCCGCTTTCGAACCTGGATGCAAAGCTTCGTAACCAGATGAGGGCAGAGATTATCAAGCTCAGGTCAAGAATTGACACCACATTCATCTATGTAACCCATGACCAGACTGAGGCCATGACTTTGGGTGACAGGATAGTCATCATGAAGGACGGCGAGGTTCAGCAGATAGGCACACCTTCACAGCTGTTTAACGAGCCTGTAAATATTTTTGTAGCCACATTCATCGGAATGCCGGCCATGAACCTGTTTGAGGGCATGCTTAATAAGACGGGAGACAAGTATGAGGTCGTTGTGGATGGATTTACAGTTCCGCTTTCGGCCAATAAGTCAGCAATGCTGGCTGCAAATGAAGTTGATTCCCAGGAAGTGCTTGTAGGCATACGTCCGGAACATATTTCAGTATCGGCAGGAGACGGCATCAGCGGCAAGCTGGATGTATTTGAACTTATGGGAAGCTCGGCACATCTTCATGTAACAGCTGTCGGTCAGGATACGGTAGCGATTGTTCCTATTAACGAAGAGGTACAGGAATTCAAGCCTGACATGGATATTAAGCTTTCGTTTGTGGGAAGAGATGTCCATCTGTTCGATAAAGCAACGGAAAAGAATCTTATTTACCAATAAATCAGTTATTTGCAGCAAAAGGCTGTGAATATATACAGTTTGTAAATGGAGGAGAAAAAATGAAAAAGAGAATTTTGGCAATCGCACTGTGCGTATGCATGGCAGCAACAATGCTTGTCGGACTGACAGCATGTGGTTCAAGCAGCAAGTCAGGCAAAGTTTACTGGCTTAATATGAAGCCTGAATCTGACGAAGCTCTTCAGGAAATCGCAGCAAAGTACAAAGAAGAGACCGGCGTTGAGGTTACAGTAGTAACAGCAGCTTCAGGAACTTACAATGAGACACTTATTGCTGAGATGGATAAGAGCGAGGCTCCTACACTTTTCGTAGTAGGAAACCAGGCAGCCGTTAAGACATGGGGTGACTATTGTTACGATCTTACAGGAACAGATGTTGTTAATGAGCTTAACACAGATGCCTACAATCTTTATGATGAAGACGGAAAACTCTGCTCAGTTGGTTACTGCTACGAGTGCTTCGGAATTATCGTAAATACAGCACTTCTTGAAGAGGCAGGACATTCACTTGATGAGATCACAAACTTCGAATCACTTAAGGAAGTTGCTGATGACATTCATGCAAATGCTGACACTCTTGGATTCGATGCATTCACATCATCAGGAATGGACGACAGCTCAAGCTGGAGATTCTCAGGACATCTTATGAATACAGCTCTTTACTATGAGAGCGTTGATGATGGCGGTTGGACAGAAGCTCCTGCAGAGATCAAGGGAACATATGTTGACCTGTTCAAGAATCTTTGGGACCTTTACACAACAGATACAGCTTATGACATCAAGACACTGGCAACAGGCGGATACGATGCTGAGGCTGAATTCGGAAACGGCGAAGCAGTATTCTACCAGAATGGTAACTGGGAGTACAGCGCACTTACAGAAACTTACGGACTTGATCCTGCAAACCTTGCAATGATCCCATTCTACTGCGGAGCAGACGGTGAAGAGAATGCCGGACTTAACTGCGGTACAGAAAACTGCTGGGCAGTAAATAAGAATGCAAGCGAAGCTGATATCCAGGCTACACTTGATTTCATGAAGTGGCTGGTATCTGACGGCTCTGAGGATGCAGTAGCTACATTCGGCGCTATGCCTTACAAGAATGCTGCAGCTTCTGACAATGTATTCCTTAACCAGGCAAATGAGTACTCTAACAATGGATGCTATGTAATGACATGGGCATTCAACTTCACACCTAACGTTGATACTTGGAGGGCAGCTGTTGTTGCAGCAATGAACAAGTATGATGACGGTGGCTCTTGGGATGATGTTGAGACAGCTATAGTACAGGGCTGGGCAACACAGTACAAGGCAGCTAATGAATAATTGATTGTTGTTTCCGGCAGACCCATATCCTGGGTCTGCCGGTCATGCAAAAGGGGAAGGAGGACTTTATTGTGAAACGAAGAAGCCCTAATGCTGTGGCAAGTAAGCTGACAGTCAGGTCCATGAGAAAATGGTCCCCTCTGTTCATACTTCCGCTTGTAGCAGCATTTGCAATCGGTTTCGTATGGCCTTTTATACAGGGAATTTACCTGTCGTTCTGCGAGTTCAATACTATAAGCAGTGCGAAATTCATAGGTATTACGAACTATATCAAAGCTTTCAGTGATGAGAGCTTTGTACACTCCTTCTGGTACACAGCACTTTTTGCTATTGTTTCTCTGATCATTATCAATGTTCTCGGATTTACTGCGGCATATTTTCTTACCCAGGGACTGAAGGGAACAAATATTTTCCGAACTGTATTTTTCATGCCTAACCTGATCGGCGGTATCGTACTTGGATACATCTGGTCAATGATCTTTGACGGAATTCTGTCCCATTTCGGAACATCCATTCTGCTCAGCAGTAAATGGGGATTCTGGGGACTGATAATCCTGATGCTGTGGCAGCAGGTCGGCTATCTCATGATCATTTACGTAGCAGGACTTCAGGCTGTACCTGAGGACATGATGGAGGCAGCTAAGATTGACGGAGCAGGTAAGCTTTCAACCCTGTTCAAGGTTACAATCCCTAATGTAATGCCTTCAATTACAATTTGCGTATTCCTGACACTGACAAACGGCTTCAAACTGTTTGACCAGAACTTGGCACTGACAGGCGGACAGCCATTTGAACAGTTGGCAGATGGAAATGTTATTAAGACAACAGAAATGCTTGCTCTTAATATCTACAATACATTCTATGGTGACAGTGCTGCATCCCGTGGTACTGCCCAGGCGAAGGCTGTAGTATTCTTTATACTGGTAGCAATAATCGGTATTATCCAGCTTCGCGCAACCAGAAGTAAGGAGGTACAGCAGTAATGAGATCCAAAAAAGAATCGAGTCTTGCAGCCGAACGCCGCGGCAAGATCATAGCTTCCATAATACTGGCTGTCATTTGTATCATATGGATACTTCCTATACTGACGGTTATCATTAACTCATTTAAGGTTAATACATTTGTAAAGACCGCTACGTTTTCTCTGCCGCTTGGTGAGATGTGGGCCGGCTTTACAAACTTCATAAACGGAATAACTCTTGGAAATTACAACTTCTGGGAGGCAGCAGGACTGAGCTTGTTTATCACTGTGGTTTCCACAGTTCTGATCCTTCTCTTTACATCAATGGCTGCATGGTACATTGCAAGAGTTGACTCAGTGGTCTGCAGGATCATTTACTATCTGTGTGTATTCTCCATGATAGTACCGTTCCAGATGGTAATGTTTACACTGTCAAAGACTGCAGATACACTGCATCTTAATACGCCTTGGACAATCCCGATTATTTATCTGGGATTCGGTGCAGGACTTGCTACGTTCATGTTCAGCGGATTTGTAAGATCCATTCCGATGGAGATTGAAGAGGCTGCCACCATCGATGGCTGCAGTCCGTTCAAGACATATTTTACGGTTGTTCTTCCGATGATGCGTCCTACGATGATCTCAGTAGGTGTTCTTGAAATCATGTGGGTATGGAATGACTACCTTCTGCCTTATCTTGTACTCGACAGAAAGAAATACATGACTATTCCTATCCTGATCCAGTATCTGAAGGGAAGCTACGGAACAGTTGACCTGGGAGCTACCATGGCACTGATCCTGTTAAGCATCATTCCTGTTATCATCTTCTATCTGTGCTGCCAGAAGTACATCATCAAAGGTGTTGCTGCCGGTGCAGTTAAAGGCTGATAGACAACGTTTTTTCCAGGCGGCACCCTTTGGGCGCCGCCTGTTTTGCTAAAGGGAATTATGAAAGGAGCGGCCATGGAAAGAAAATGGTGGCACGAGAAAATTGCATATCAGATATATCCAAAGAGTTTTAAGGACAGCAACGGAGATGGGATCGGAGATATCAGGGGAATCATAGGAAAACTGGATTATCTTCAGGACCTGGGGATTGAAATTCTTTGGATATCGCCGATGTATTGCTCGCCTTTAGCTGATGAGGGATATGATATCTCGGATTATTACAACATTGATCCGAGGTTTGGCAGCATGAGTGACATGGATGAATTGATTGCTGAGGCTAAAAAGAGGGGCATCCATATCCTGATGGATCTGGTGGTAAATCATTGCTCTGATGAACACATCTGGTTTAAAAAGGCCTGTGAAGAACCTGACGGAAAATACGGAAGATATTTTTATATTAAGGATTGGCATAAGGGTGAAAAATTGCCGTGCAACCTGAGAAGCTATTTCGGCGGCTCCTGCTGGGATATGCTCCCAGGGCATGAAGATAAGATATATTTTCATTCTTTCCATAAGAAACAGCCGGATCTTAACTGGGAAAATAAAGAAGTCAGGGAAGAAGTTTACAGGATGGTAAACTGGTGGCTTGATAAGGGGATCGCAGGGTTCAGGATTGATGCCATTATAAATATCAAAAAGAAACTGCCATTCAGGGATTATCCGGTGGACAGAACTGATGGTTACAGTACCATCATAAATATGATACAGGAAACAGATGGAGTGGACGTATTTCTTAATGAACTGGCAGATGAAACATTCAGAAAACATGATGCCCTGACAGTGGGTGAGGTCTTTAATAACAAGCCCGAAGAGCTGCCGATGTTTATCGGGGAAAAAGGCGTATTTTCTTCCATGTTTGATTTTAATGAGACGGTACTTTCGGGCCATTACGGAGGATGGCATACGGCCATAGATGTAACTCCGGAAATGTATAAAAAAGCAGTGTTTGATATCCAGAAAAGCTGTGAAGGCGTGGGAATGATATCGAATATCATAGAAAATCACGACCAGCCAAGGGGAGTGTCGCATTACATACCAAAGGGTGAATGCTGCACCCAGGCAAAGAAAATGCTGGGCGGACTGAACTTCATGCTTAAAGGGCTTCCTTTTATTTATCAGGGCCAGGAAATCGGCATGGAAAATTTCAGCTATGACAGTATAGATGAAGCTGATGATGTGGAGGCCATTAACAACTACCAGGTTGCTCTTGACGCAGGCCTTTCCCCAGAGGAAGCACTTGATAAGATAAATCATTTTACCAGAGACAATGCCAGGTCTCCGTATCAGTGGGATGATTCAGAGTATGCTGGATTTTCAAAGGCAAAGCCGTGGATGAAGGTTAACCCTAACTTTACAGAAATCAATCTGGCATCGCAGATTTGTGACGAGGATTCGGTTTATGCATTTTATAAGAAACTTATCGCACTGAGGAAAAATCCGGTCTACAAGGAAAAAATCGTGTACGGGGAAACCATTCCGTATCTGATGGATGAGGAGAATCTGATGGCTTATTTCAGAGGAGCGGACAGAAAGCTTCTTGTAATTGGAAATTTTCAGAAAGATGCCAGGACAGTCGCACTCCCGGGGGCGGTAAAAAACACCTTGTTAAATAATATCTCAGATTGTTGTATAGATGGGGAAGCGATTAACATGAAAGGTTATCAATTCCTGGTATTGGAACTGGAGTAAAAGGTTAGTTATGGAAAACTTTTACGCAGAGGCATTAAAGTCAGGGCAAAAACAATATAGGAAAAGTGTTTCGGCCGGTGAGTACCCGTTTCTTCCGGCACTGGACGAAATTGTTCCGGAACAGAAGATGCTTAATACAGTAAGCCTTGGCACGGTTCAGATTCCTATGGAGCATGTTGTGGGGACAAAGACAAACGGCAGAACTACCACCTTTGCGGGAAATTTCATGCCGCTTGCGGGCGAGGATTCAGAGTTTGCCATGAAGTGGAAAAGTCTGTGCAGGAGCCATCTTGATGAGGGGATAAGGGATCCGATAACAGCTTTTGAATACATGAACCGCTTTTACGTGGCAGAGGGAAACAAGAGAGTCAGTGTTCTTAAATTTTTTGAATCCCCTACAATCGAAGCCAAGGTAACAAGGATCATTCCGGAAAGAACAGGAACTGAAGAGAACAAACTGTATTTTGAGTTCCTGGATTTTTTTGATATCACGAAAGTTCTGTTTGTTGAGTTTTCAAAAAAAGGTTCATATGCGGAATTTTTAAAGCTGCTGAACTGTCAGTCAAAAGAAGACTGGACTATGGATATGCGCAGGAATTTAAGTGCAGCATATTATAATTTTCGGGAAATATTTTATAAGCTTGGCGGAGAGGAACTTAAAGTCACCACCGGGGATGCCATGCTGGAATTTATAAAAATATATGGTTTCGCCCCACTGGATGGGGCAGTTG
>R11__coassemble_525_pt1 | contig 24897 bp, 12 predicted proteins | sample R11__metabat2_high_PE_009 | metagenome-assembled genome bin R11
CATGTAAGGTTTATGCTGATACAGCTACTCTTGCAGCGGCTCTTCAGGCAGGTGAGATTGACTTCACATCAGATCTTGAGACAAACGGTCTCAGCTTCTTCATGACAGGAACAGAAGTTAACGATGGTTATATCCAAATGACAGGTGAGAACAACGCATTCGTACATCTTATGTTCAACTGTGCCGAGTCAAGTCCATGTTCAGACATTAACCTTCGTCAGGCAATCTGCTATGCAATCGATGCAGCAGGATGTGCTTATACAGTATATGGTGATTTCGGTAAGGTATGCTCAGCTCCTACAAACCCTAACCTTGCTGACTCTGGTGAGCAGTTCAACTACGAAGAGTATTTCGGATATGTTGAAGGAACAGATACAGCAGAGATCTGCAGCGATGTTGAGAAGGCTAAGGAATGCCTTGAAGCTTCAAACTACAACGGAGAAGACATCGGAATCCTCGTTCTTCCTAGAACAACAGTTTCAGCTTCAGAAGTACTTATCGTAAGCTACCTTGAGGCAGTTGGTATCACAGCTCATACAATCGACTACGATATGTCAACATACCGTACAGTACGTACAGCAGCTGAGCCTGAGTACGACATCGAGCTTCTCGGAGCTACAACAGGTGATACATACGTTTACTCTTCAGTTAAGGAACTTAACAACGAGACATACGGCACAGGCCTTTCACGTGTAATGGTTGAAGATGACAAGCTTCAGGAACTCTATGAGGCAGTTGCAGGTCAGGATACAGATTCTGAGGAAGCTGTTCAGGAACTCTTCGATTACATCACAGATCAGTGCTACATCTATGGACTGTATTACTGCGACAAGACTCTTATTGGTAAGGATACCATTAAGGCCGGCAAGACAATTCCATTCTTTGGACCACTCTTTAACTCATTCGTAATCGAATAATATTAAGGTTCGAAATCCGGGCCACTTAAGTAAAGTGGCCCGGATTTTAATTAAGGGCTTAAAGCCCTTCCAAAATGATTATTAAGAAATGAACATTTTGCAGGGGCCTTACGCCGTAAGCAAAAGATCAGGGGAAAGAAAATGTTAAAATTCATAATAAAAAGAGTCCTGATGATCATTCCTGTAGTTTTGTGTGTTGCCATTGTAATCTTTACAATTCTTTACATCTCTCCTGGAGATCCAGTAACGACACAGCTGGGAAACAGCTACTCTGAGGAAGCGTACAATACAACTGCAGTTGAATTTGGACTTGCAAGGGAAACCACCGATGCTGATGGAAACACCACCATCGTAATGAAGGGGTACTTTGAACAGCTTGGGGAATTCCTTTATAAATTCTTTATAAAGTTCGATATGGGAACTTCATGGGAAGCAAACAAGACAAATGTTAAGATTGCGCCTGAACTGTTCTCAAGATTTCCAAGAACCGCACTTATTGCAGTTGCATGCTGTATCCTTCAGGTACTTATTGCACTGCCTCTTGGAGTTACAGCCGCAACACATCAGAACAGCTTTATCGATAAGTTCTGTATCGTACTTGCAATGATCGGTATTTCAGTTCCGGGATTCTGGATAGGACTTATGTTCATCCTGTTGTTCTCTGTAACGCTGGGATGGCTGCCGACAGCCGGTGTAGAGCATTGGTATTCGTATATTCTGCCGATTGCAGCAAATGCACTTCAGGGAATCGGATCCCTGACGCGAATGACCAGATCACAGATGCTGGAGGTTATCAGATCCGACTATGTAATTACAGCCCGTGCAAAGGGTGTACCGGAGCGTAAGATCCTTTACTCTCATGCACTTCCTAATGCACTTATTCCTGTAATCACATTCGTAGGAACTCACTTTGGACGTGCTCTTGGCGGAACAGTAGTTATTGAGACAGTATTTAATGTACCTGGTGTAGGTATGTATATCATGACAGCGGTAAGAAATGCTAACTACCCGGTAGTAAGAAGCGGTATCACTCTTATCTCCATCATGTTCTGTATCATAGTTCTTTTGGTTGATATCTCATATGCATTCATCGATCCTAGAATCAAGGCTCAGTATGAGAACAGCTCAAAGAAGAGGTCTAAAAAAGCTAAAGCTGGAAAGGGGGCTGCCGTAAATGCTTGAAAATAATAACGGAGCAGCTGCTGTTTCAGCTGAGGTAAAACATAAAAGATCATGGAAGGATTCAAGCTTTGGCGTAGTCGCTGTACAGTTTGCCAGAAATAAGACAGCACTCGTAGGACTTATCCTTATCCTGCTTCTTATAATAATGGGTCTTTTGGCACCTATGATCGCTCCATGTGATTACTCACTGCCAAACCCTCGTATTGCAAATGCCACACCTTCAGCAGAACATCTGCTGGGATGCGATAAATACGGAAGAGACATCCTTTCACGAGTAATGTGGGGCGCAAGAACATCAATGGGTCTTGGTATCGGAGCCAGCCTTCTTGGTGTTATCGTAGGTGTAATCTTCGGAGCCATCGCCGGATTCTTCGGCGGCTGGGTTGAAGGACTTATCTTAAGAGCCTGTGACGTTATCCAGAGTATCCCTAACATGCTGCTGTGTATCCTTATCTCACAGATGCTGGGAACGGGTATTTTCACAACAATGGTTGCCCTGGCGTTCTACAGCATACCTGAGATAGTAAGACTTTTAAGATCTGCCATGATGAGTCTGCGTGATCAGGAGTTTATCGAGGCCTGCAAGGCAATCAACTGCTCGAAGATCAGAATACTGATGGTGCACATGCTTCCAAACAGCCTGTCATCAGTCATCGTATCATTTTCAATTGGTGTCGGAATGAAGATCATGAACAGTGCAGGTCTGTCATTCCTTGGACTTGGTATCCAGGAGCCTACACCTGAGTGGGGAGCAATGATCTCTCTGGCAAAAGAGACATGGAGACTGGCACCGCATACAATTATCATTCCTGGTATATTCGTAGCAGTAGTAGTACTTGCATTTAACTTCGTCGGTGACGGTCTTCGTGACGCACTTGACCCAAGACTTAGAAAGTAAAGGAGGCACTGAATATGAGTGAAATGAAACAGGGCCGACTTCTTTCGGTCAAAAACATAAAAGTAAATTACATAACAAAAGACGAGACTGTTGAGGCAGTAAATGGTGTCAGCTTCAACCTGGACTACGGCCAGACCATAGGCCTGGTTGGCGAGACAGGTGCCGGAAAAACCACGATTGCCAAGACAATCCTCCGTATCCTTCCTTCACCTCCTGCCAAGATCATGCAGGGCAGTGTGGAACTGGATAACACAGATATTTATAAGATTTCTGAAGAAGAAATGAGAAAGATCCGTGGCGGACGTATCTCCATGATCTTCCAGGATCCGATGACAGCCCTTAACCCTGTAAAGAAGGTGGGCTGGCAGGTAGCAGAGGCAGTCCGCTACCATGAAAATGTAACCAAGAAGGAAGCTGATGAAAAGGCAAAAGAAATGTTCCGTCTGGTAGGAATATCTGAGGACCGTTTTAATGAGTATCCTCATCAGTTTTCAGGTGGTATGAAGCAGAGGGTGGTAATTGCCATGGCCCTGGCCTGCAACCCTGACCTTCTGATTGCGGATGAGCCAACATCAGCTCTGGATGTTACCATCCAGGCCCAGGTTCTTGAGATGATCTCAGACCTGCAGCAGAAGAAGAACACAGCCATGATCCTGATCACACACGACTTTGGTATCGTTGCAAAGTGCTGCAATACTGTCGGCGTTGTATATGCAGGTGAGATCATAGAGTATGGAACGCTGGAGCAGGTATTTGACAGACCTATGCATCCATACACAGCAGGACTTTTTGCTGCCATCCCAAGCATGACAACAGATGTAGACAGACTTTCTCCTATCCATGGAGCACCGCCTGATCCTACAAACCTGCCAAAAGGCTGCAAGTTTGCACCAAGATGCCCTCATGCAACAGATGAGTGCAGGAATAAAGTGATGAGCACATATACAATGGCAGACGGACATCAGGTAAGATGTCACATGTTTGCCGGGGAAGCTGCAAGTGCAGTTGAAGACGTTGTGACAGAAACACCAGCAAAGAAGGGAGGCCGCAGATAATGGAAGAAGAAAGAAAAGGTTTCCCACAGGATGGAAAGAAACATGGCCATGGTGCCGGTGAAAGAGGCGGAAATCCAAACGGGAGTGACGTACTCGTAGAAGCAATTGGGCTTAAGAAGTACTTTTCCACAGCCAGAGGACAACTCCATGCGGTTGATGATGTAAATCTTAAGATCCGCCGTGGAACTACCATGGGCGTAGTAGGCGAGTCTGGCTGCGGTAAGTCCACACTTGGACGTACACTGATCCATCTTCTTGAAAGCACCGATGGAAAGATCATGTTCAATGGACATGACATAACAAAGGTGGATAAAAAGGAACTGGGAAGACTGCGCCATAAGATGCAGATCATATTCCAGGATCCTAACTCATCACTGGATCCAAGACGTACTATCGAGAGCACAATCCGTGAGCCTATGATGTTATCAAAGCATTACAACAAGGCAGAGATGAACGAGCGTGTCGATGAGCTGATGAACCTGGTAGGTGTTGATAACCGTATGAGACGCGCTTATCCTCATGAGCTGGACGGCGGACGCCGTCAGAGAGTTGGTATTGCAAGAGCCCTGGCAATGTCTCCGGAGTTCATCGTGTGCGATGAGCCTGTATCAGCCCTTGACGTAAGTATCCAGGCCCAGATACTGAACCTGCTGCAGGACCTGCAGGAACAGAGAAATCTGACATACATGTTCGTAACACATGACATGTCTGTTGTTAAGCATCTGGCAGATGATATCTGCGTAATGTACCTGGGACAGGTAATCGAAGTATGTCCTGCTAAGGAGATCTTTGCACAGCCGCTGCATCCTTATACAAAGGTGCTGCTGAGCGCGATACCTACAACGGACATTCACGACAAGACCAAGAGGATCATTACCAAGGGTGAGATCACATCACCTATCGATCCGAAGCCGGGCTGCAGATTTGCTAACAGATGCATGTACTACAGACAGGGCGTATGCGACCAGCCGCAGCAGCTCCGCGAAGTAATGCCTGGCCGTCATGTATCATGCTGCAGAGTAGAGGAGATCAACCTTCTTCCTACGAAGCCTGAACAGCAGATAAATAACGGCGAAGCGAGATAGAAATACCGATATTTTCAAATTATCTTTTTCTTTAAAAGGAGACTCTGTTTACAGGGGTCTCCTTTTTGCAACTTTTAGTTGACACTTATGTATTTAATCTTTCCTTTAAAGGATAATCGTCAGGTTTTACAATCAAAACAGTAGAAATAACATGCATGTTTGTGCATATTTGGGGAAGGACAGATTCATGAGCCTTGAGATGATGAAAAAACAGCTGAACGTTGGTGCCGGATCGGCCGAAATTATATTCGGACAGGATATGTTTCCTACCGAAGGATTCGACGGCACAGTTCATGATAATCCACACGCGAGAGTACTTCTGATCGATGGAGACATCCGCATGGCTATTGTAGCGATTGAGCTGGTTGTTGTTGCCAAGCCTTTCGTTGCTGATATTAAAAAAATACTTGGGGAAGTTGCACAGGTTAACGAAGAAAATATCTGGGTTCATGGAACTCACGCAATTTCTACACCGCATGCTCCGGGTCCTAAGCCTATTGGACCTCCTGAGCTTAGAAAACAGCCGACAGAAAGAGAAAAGGTACAGAGAGCCATATTTACCGAATCTCTTAATGCGGCAGTTACCGAGGCTGCAAAAGCTGCAGCAGCAGGACTTGCGCCTGCAAAAATGGGATATGGAGTCGGAAAATGCGACGTAAATATCAGCAGCAGGGTTCAGGACAAAGAGCACGGAATGATGGAAGACATCGACGGTCTTGATGTAAATGATAAGGACCTGACCATCGTTAAGTTTGAAACATTAGACGGAGCACCTATAGCAGTGCTGATGAATTACTGTCTGATGTCAAATGCAATAGACAATTCTGAAATGCAGCAGGGAACAAGACAGATATCGTCTGATGTTCCGGGAAAAGCCTGCATGATACTGGAAGAAAAATTAGGCGCTCCTGTAATGTTTACAATGGCGGCCGGTGCAGATCAGAAGCCTAAGGAACAGGCTTGTTATCCTGTAAAGGATGAAAACGGCGAGCGTGTGATGGTTGATAAAGGCGTTGCTTACGGTCTGGAACTGGTAGAACGTTACGGAACTGAGCTGGCAGATGCGGCGCAGAATATCATCAATAATATAGATTGCACAGAAGGAACACCGGAGATTGCATGCGCAAGCAGCAGTGTTGTGGTAAAAAACAGACCTAGACCTCAGGGATTTGGCGGCCCGGGAGCAGGAAAAGGCCCACAGGGCGGTAAAGGTCCTGGTGAAGGCAAAGGCCCTCAGGATGGAAAAGCACCTGAAATGGGCAAAGGTCCACAGGGGGATAAGGGTCCTGGAGCAGGTAAAGGACCTGGCGGAGATCCGGGCACGGCTGAACTGGTTGTTCTTGCTGCAAGACTTGGAAACATTGGTCTGGTTGCGACAAACCCGGAGCTTTGTTGCGCTACAGAACTTGAACTTAAGGAGAAATCTCCTTTTGATACGACACTTTTGATTTCATTCACAGATGGCCCTAAGGGCATAATGGCTGATAAGGGTTCATTTGCAAAGCAGTGCGGTGAGCAGAGAAGTTCATTCGCAGAAGAAGGCTCTGCAGAGAAATTCGTAGAGGCTGCTGTAAAGGTTTTGGGTGTACTGAAATAATAATACTCCTCCCGGTTTATGATTTCCAAAACCGAAATAATGGCACCTGCAAGTTGATTTGCACCTGTTATCTTTATGAAGTACAATGAGTACGGTTAGAAAAACAATACCAAAAGTAATTAACTCTTTTTCTCTTTAAACGGAAGGCGCGTCGCGATTGCTGCGGCGCGCTTTCTGTTTTTTTCAAAAGTCATACCTTTTGACAGCCAATTAACGCCTGGCTGGCATTCTAGCACAGAATGCTTTCGCTTTAATCTGACTCCAGACTCCGGATTTCCTAAGGCTGACAGGGCATTTCCTTGGTCCGGCGAGTTGCAGCTCAGTGACTGAAATCTTAATCGTTTAGGTGAAAATACAGAAAAAATTATAAGATTTCAGTCACTCACCAAAGCTATTAAATCAGGTTTATAGATTAATACGCCGGATAAGGGAGCTGTTGCTCCCTTATCCGGTACATATACGGGGAAGAAGAAAGCTAATTGTGGCGGATAAGGGAGTGAAGACTCCCTTATCCGGTACATATATGGGGAAGAAGAAAGCAAATTGTAACGGTTTAGGGAGTGAAGACTCCCCTATCCAGCATATATATGGGGAAGAAGAATACAAATTGTAACGATTTAGGGAGTGAACATTCGCTAAACCGATAGATGCGCGAAAGTAAAAAACAATGTATAATAAAATAATTAGGATTTCGGGTAAAAATAAGAACAAGCATAATAAATCATCAGGACAATATATATGAACATCGAGATTATACTGAAGCTGCTGGCACTGGCAAGCGCATCTGTAATATTATCAGTAGTTTTTTATCTTTTAGAAAAATTCACACCGTTTGATAAACTGCCTAAGGCTGCAAAGCAGATAATAATAGGCGTGGCTTTCGGAATTGTGGCCATTGGAGGTACACAGTTCGGCGTGGACATTGGAGGAGCGGTTGCAAATGCAAGGGATGCTGCCCCTATTTGTGCAGGTTTGTTTTTCGGAGGTCCCGCCGGAATTATTGCAGGCGCCGTAGGCGGAATATGGCGGTATATTGCTGTGGCCTGGGGCGCAGGTGCTTATTCACAGCTGGCCTGCTCTTTGTCCACATTTCTGGCAGGTGTGATTGCAGCCATTCTGCGCAGACTGATGTTTGACGGCAAGAGACCTAACTGGATATTCGGTTTGTGCATCGGTTCAATAATTGAAGTAATGCATCTGTCAATCCTGTTCATGACCCATATGGATGATCCGGAACAGGCTTTTGAGATAGTTAAAATATGTACATTTCCAATGGTTTTCTGCAACGGAATTTCCGTAATGCTGGCATCAATATTGATAGGATTAATATCTGCGGGAATCCATAGAAATAAAAAACGTTATCACAATATAGCCCAATTGGTGCAGACACCGCTGCTGATCGCGGTCATAGTGGCGCTGATCGCGGCTACTGTAATGATATACAGCGTGCAGACCGGAAGCGCGGAGGCCGAAACTAAGAGCCTGATGAGCACAAATCTTGAAAGTGTAAAGAGTGACATCCTTGACGAGTCGGATGAACATATATTGGGAATCGCCAGGGACGTTGCATGGGAACTGGAACAGGATAAGGACAGGGATTTAAATGAACTGGCAGAAATATACGAGGTGGCAGACATATATGTTATTGATGAAAATGGCATTGTTGTCAGAGCAGTAGATGAAAGTACCATCGGCTATGATATGAACTCGGATGCAGACCTTCCTGAAGAGGAACGGCAAAGCAGCGAATTTATGGTGCTTTTAGAAAGTGACTGTGATGAATACGTTCAAGAGAGTAAACCGCTTGCGATTGATTCTGAGACTTTAAGAAAACTGGCAGGTGTCAGTCTGTCATATGGCGGTTTTGTGCAGGTGGGATATGACTCTGACATGTTCCAGGAAGAACTCAGAAACCAGATGAAAATCCTGGCAGCCAACAGGCGTGTGGGTGAAAACGGATATGTGCTTATTATAGACGAGGATTACAACATCATTTCAAACAATCCTGAATATGATGGAATGCCTATCGGCTCATATGGCATATCCTTGGATGAAATTCCTCTTGACCGGTTGTACAGCACATCAATCAGCGGTACAAAGGTTTATATGATGGCAGCTGAAGCAGAAGGATTTTACATATTGGCCATAATGACAGGAAATGAGGTATTTGCCTCAAGGGATAACATGGTGTATGTATATTCCTACATGGAAATACTGATTTTTGCAGTGCTGTTTGTGATCATTTACATAATCATTAAGAGAGTAGTCGTAAATAATATCCGCTCTGTTAACACAAGTCTTGGAAAGATCATAGGCGGAAATCTTGACACTACTGTGGATGTGCATTCCAGTGAGGAATTTGCATCCCTGTCTGACGATATAAATTCCACGGTTGACACGTTAAAGCGATATATAGACGAGGCTGCAGGCAGGATAGATAAGGAACTTGCGTTTGCAAAGGATATTCAGCTCTCCGCCCTTCCATCCGAATACCCGGCATTTCCGCACAGGACTGACTTTGATGTTTATGCGACCATGGATACTGCAAAGGAAGTAGGCGGAGACTTCTATGATTATTACTTTGTAGGAAAAGACAGGCTGGCATTCCTTATAGCGGATGTATCAGGAAAAGGAATTCCGGCTGCAATGTTCATGATGAATGCAAAATCGGTGATCAGGGACCTGGCAGAGACCCAGATACCGGTAAATGAGGTATTTACCAAGGTTAATGAAAGGCTTAGCGAAGGAAATGACGCTGACATGTTTGTCACAGCCTGGATGGGAATAATTCAGCTTGACAGCGGACATGTGACATTTGCAAATGCCGGACATAACCCACCTGTCGTTTACCGTAAAGGACAGGGCGGTGAATATCTTAAGTCAAGAGCAGGTCTGGTACTTGCCGGAATGAACGGAGTGAAGTACAGACTGCAGGAATTTGACATGGCACCGGGCGACCGCTTGTACCTGTACACGGATGGGGTTACTGAAGCTACCAGTTCTGCGGAGGAACTCTATGGTGAAGACAGGCTCTTGAATTACATCAATGCCCATGGAGATCTTTCAGCACAGGAACTTCTAAAGGGAATCAGAAGTGACATAGATTCCTTCGTAGGGGATGCTGAGCAGTTTGACGACATTACCATGGTAATGTTTGATTATAAGGGAAAGGTAAGTTCACTGAATGATCAGGAACAGACAGTTCAATAAAATATTAATAAGGCTTCTGGCAGCGGTTTTGGCAGGTGTCCTTGCTCTTGCGGCAACGGGCTGCGGAAAGGAAAACGCAGTGGAGAGCGCAGAAGGTACTATATACATGAATGATGCGGAAAGCGCTGCATCTGACGGGATTAAGATTGACAGCGAAAGAAGGGATGAGATCCTTCAAAAAGAGATGGATCTTAGCCCCCTTGAGGAGAAAATCGTACTTCCACAGGACAGCTGCAGCTATAGTGAAAGCCTGGCAGAGCAGGCACTTCTTCTTTGCACAGGACATACCAAGGAGAAGGAAGCAAAGCTCTTAGAAGACAATGGTTTTACCGTACTGCTTCAGAATAATTACGAAAAGGAAGACGATGACCCTGCCCATAGCTGTGCTTATACATTTGCGGTAAAAGATGTGGAGTATGGAGGAGAGACAAGAACATTGGTTGTGGCGGCCATCAGAGGCACAAATGCCGGGGAATGGTATTCCAATTTTGACTTTGCCGAGTCCCACTCGGACGATACAGAATATGCAGAAAATTTTCTTTTTGCAGCAGAAGATGTAATGGTGACACTGGAAAGTACCCTGCAGCAGATGGAAAATCCCCTGGTCCTTATCTGCGGACACAGCAGAGGTGCTGCAGCCGCAAACATTCTGGGAATGCTGGAAAATGCTGTCCATGGAACAGCGAACATATTTACCTATACATTTGCAGCTCCGGCTACTCATAAAGGCGAAGAATACACGGACTGCAGCAACATATTCAACATAATAAATCCATGCGATGTGGTACCGATGGTGCCGCTTAAGAGTTGGGGATATGAAAGATATGGAACCGACATCATTCTTGACGGTGATGCAGAGGAAATAAATCAGCTTGAGGAAGACATGGAATCGTTGTATGAGATTGCGCCTACCATTTCAAGCTACTACGAAGACAGACATTCACTGACCGGCGCAGGATTGTCTGAAGATGGAGCCACCACATTTGAACTGATGATGATACTGGCCTCCACGCTGGCGGATTCAGTTTCCATGTACGGGGAGGGCGAAAGTACCGCTTCAGATGAAGAAACTGAAACATCTTTTGATATTGATGATCTGCTTTCCATGACGGAAGAAAGCGATTTTGCCCCTCTTTTTGAACTGTTAAAGGATATGACTGATGATGACTGCTGCCGGGGACTGGACATATTGGAAAATCACATGCCGTACAGATATCAGGAGCTTTTAAACAGTAAGTGATGACCCCTAAGTTGAATAGATATCAGGAGCTTTCAAACGGCAAAATGACCAATCTGCATTGCATAGGAGCAAAAGGCTGCCTGTGTTTCAGGAATGGTAATGACAGGAGATAAGCATGGCATACATAGAATTTGAAAAAGTAAGCAAAATATATGGCGAAGGAGAGGCACAGATTAAAGCCCTCGATGGAATTTCATTTGAAATAGGGGAGGGTGAAGTCTGCGTCATCGTGGGACCTTCCGGAGCCGGAAAAACCACACTTCTTAATATTCTGGGCGGCATGGACAGCGCCTCGGAGGGAAGGGTGACACTGGCAGACAGGGATATCAGTTCCTTAAGCGAAAAAGAACTGACAAATTACAGAAGGACGGAAGTAGGTTTTGTATTTCAGTTCTACAATCTGGTTCCAAACCTTACTGCACTGGAAAATGTAGAACTGGCAGCAGAGATATGCAAAGACAGCATGGACCCGGCGGAAACCCTGGGCAAAGTGGGGTTGTCTGAGAGAATGAACAACTTCCCGGCACAGCTGTCAGGTGGAGAGCAGCAGAGAGTTTCCATCGCCAGGGCACTGGCAAAAAATCCAAAGATCATCCTGTGCGACGAGCCCACAGGAGCTTTGGATTACAATACAGGAAAGGCAGTGCTGAAACTCCTTCAGGATACCTGCAGAAATACGGGAAAGACCGTAATAATAATTACCCATAACGGAGCGCTGACCCAGATGGCCGACAGGGTCATCAAGGTGAAAAACGGTCAGGCAGATTATTGTAAGCTTAATGAAACTCCGGTTCCGGTTGAACAGATTGAATGGTAGGACAACAGACTGAACCTGAAATACGTAATGAGCATATAAGAATTTCCAAAAGAAAAAAATTAAACGAAGTTGAAGATTGCAAGAAGGAAAAACATATTAAGAACTATTAAGTCCAGTCTGAACAGGTTCCTGGCCATACTTTTCATAGTTGCGCTGGGAGCAGGATTCATGGCAGGCCTTGCTGCCACGTCGCCGGACATGTATGACACAGTAGACCAATACATGGACGAAAACAACTGGTATGACGTGGATATCAAGTCGACTTTGGGATTGACAGATGGAGACATCAGGGCCATAGCGGATATCGATGGAGTGGAAGCGGTGCAGGCGGCCAATACAAGGGATATCGTAATGGTGGGCTCCAATGAGAATTCATATACTACAAGAGTCTTTGCTTTTCTTGATGAAAATGGGCAGACCCCACTTAATGGATTCGTACTTAAAGAGGGCAGACTGCCTGAAAATTCAGGCGAATGTGTAATACAAAAGAATGCAGGAAGGTATGCGGATGATACCGTAAATGTGGGAGATACGCTGACCATCTCTGAAGAAAATACTGATTATGACTCCTTGGCTGACATGGTGGTATCAAAAGAGCTTACGATAGTCGGCTATGTGGAGGCTCCGATGTGCATAGCAATATATGCAGAGACCAGTACCGTGGGCAGCGGCTCCATATCAATCGAGATATATACGCGAGATGACTATTTTGATACCGACTATTTTACGGATGCTTATGTGACGGTCAGCGGTGCAAGGGCTCTCGGAACTTTTACCGATAGTTACGAAGACCTTGTGGAAACGATAGTTTCAAAGGCTGAAGAACTGGGAGAGGAAAGGTCAAAACTTCGTACTGAAGAGGTAAAATCCCAGGCTCAGGAGCAGGTGGATGGACTCAGCTCCCTGCTGGATCAGGCTGATACTTTGACTGAGACAGGAACAGAACTCGCCGAAGACAGCGCATACAGGCTTCAGGAAAATGCAGCGGCGGCCATGATGATAAGCGGGTCATGTCCGGCACTTGCACAGAGCCTTCATGATTTAAGTGATGCAGTCGCATCCCAGCTTGAAGAAAGCAGCAAAGAAGGGGCGTCATCGGCCCTTAAAGACGGACTTCAGGGTCTGATAGACGATGCCCGGCAGCAGGTGGACGAGATTGAGGACTGCAGCTGGATAGTAAATGACAGATACAATGCCTATGGATTTTCAACCTACAAGAGCAACATAGCCAAGGTAGGGGCATTGTCTAAGATATTCCCTGCATTCTTCTTCCTTGTAGCCCTCTTGGTGGCGCTGACCACCATGACCAGGCTGGTGGAAGAGAACAGAACTCAGATAGGAACCCTGAAGGCTCTCGGATTTTCAAATGGCCAGATTCTGGGAGAATATCTGTTTTACAGCCTGCTGTTTTCAGTGCTTGGATGTGCATTGGGACTGATAGTTGGCTTCAGGTTGTTCCCTTCTGTCATATGTTCGGCATACCAGATGATGTATGTCATCCCTGACATAGTAACGCCTTTCAGGCTGTCAATCGCAGCCTGGGTTGCGCCGGTCACAATACTAAGCATCATATTGGCTGCGGTATGGTCATGCTGGAATGAGTTCAGGTCAGTTCCCGCAGCTGCCATGAGGCCTAAGGCCCCGTCTGCAGGAAAGAGAATATGGCTTGAGCACATAGGCTTTATCTGGAAAAAACTGACATTTACCCAGAAAGTTACCATGAGGAACATTTTCCGTTACAAGAAAAGGTTTTTCATGACAGTTATCGGTGTGGCAGGCTGCAGTGCTCTGCTGCTGACAGGATTCGGACTTAAAGATTCCATTTCAGACATTGTGGATAAGCAGTACGGCCAGATAAATGCATATGACTTTGTCATGGTAGTAGAGGATGAAAGTGCCACAGGCGACAATGCTCTTTTGGATGTATTGGATGATACGCAGAAGTTATCAGAGTGGATGCCATATGCCGAAGAAACCGGTTACCTTGTGGAAGATATCGATGAAAAACTGTCGATAGTGGTACCGGAGGATACAACCAGGTCCGGTCAGTTTATTTCCTTAAGAGACAGGACAAGCGGCGAAGAATATGAAATTTCTGAAGATGGCGTAGTAATGACAGAGAAGCTTTGCGAAAGTTATGGCATAAAGGCAGGGGATACTGTCACGCTGAAAGACGAGGACGGAAACAAGGCTGAAGTTACAGTCACAGCTGTATGTGAAAATTACATCAGCTCATATGCATATATGTCCCTGGAGACCTATAAGAAGCTTTTCGGAGGCGAACCGGAATTTATCATGGTAATGTGCAATCTTTCAGATGGCGAAGAACTGAGCGAAATTACAGCAGGGCTTCTCGAAAACAGTAACGTGCTGTACATTAATTCTGCCCAGACCCTGAAGGAAAGCTTTGCAGATTCCATCAAGAGCATAAACGGCGTAATATATGTGCTGATACTGTCTGCCGGGCTTTTGTGCATTATAGTTTTGTATAACCTGACGAACGTAAACATTTGCGAGAGAAAGAAGGAACTGGCAACCACCAGGGTGCTGGGATTCCACAAGAGAGAAACCCAGAATTATATTTTCCGCGAGACGAATATCCTCAGCTTTTTCGGTGGATTTGTGGGCCTTTTCCTGGGGCTGTGGTTACATTCATTTGTCATAAAGACGGTTGAGGTGGAGATGGTAATGTTTGGAAGGCAGGTATACTTCACCAGCTTCCTTTACGCCATGGCAATAACAGTAGTCTTTACACTTTTGGTTAACCTTATATTGAGAAGGCAGATCAATAAGATTGACATGGTTGAAGCCATGAAGGCAAACGAATAACGGAAACTTTCATGCTATTTACAATGGGATGTAAAAATGTAATAATAAAATTTACGACAAAATACCATATTTAATAATGAGATAAAAGAGGAATAGATACATGACAGAAGAGAACCTGCTGATCTCAGAACTGAAGAATATAATGGCTGCTGCAGGCATGGGTACCTGGAAGATAGAGCTGATCGGGGGAAAAGAGCCCCGCATGATCGCAGACGGCAAGATGAAGGAGCTCTTAGGATTGGTAGGAATGAGCCACAGCCCGGAAGAGATTTATACCGAGTGGTTTTCCAGGATCAAGCCTGAGGCTGTGGAGTCTGTGCTGGAAAGCGTTGCCAAAATGGAGCAGGGCTTTACGGATGAAAATACCTACCTTTGGAATCATCCTATCCTGGGAGAGCGATATGTAAGATGCGGCGGCTCCGCCGAGAAGGTGGACGGCGGCTACGTGCTCCGGGGCTATCACTATGATGTGGATGGAATTGTAAGGGCCGAGATGCAAAGGCAGGAAGCTCTGCAAAAGGCTCTTGATGCTGCAGATGCTGCAAACAGAGAGATCGAGTCAATTCATCTGGCCCTGGGTTCAGGAGACTGGAGCATGGATTTCGATGAAATGGGAGAGATGACTTCCTGTACATGGAGCCGGAAATTCCGTGAAATGCTGGGGTACAGCTCTCTTTCAGACTTTCCGGATGAGCTTAATTCATGGTCTGATCTTCTAAATCCAAAGGATAAGGAGCGTGTACTTAACCACTACTGGGACGTAGTAAGGGATTATTCCGGCACAAAGACCTATGATGTTTATTACCGTCTGGGTACAAGAGACAGGGGCGAGCGGTGGTTCCGGGCCATCGGCCGACTCACCAGAAGAGAGGATGGCTCGCCTATAAAGTTCTATGGCATATTCCTGGATGTGGACGAAGAGATGAGAAGCCGTCTCAGTGAAATGGAAGAAGCCGACAACCTGATCAATGCCCTGAGCTCCGTGTATGTGGATGTGATCATTGTAGACATGGAAAAGGGTACATCCAAGCCTGTAAAAATGGATGAGTATGCCGGAGAACTGGACGGCGGATATTTTGCAGCCAAGGACCGACCTTACAGTATGGAAAGCTATGTTGAGTCTCACGTACATCCGGAAGACAAGGGCCTTTTTGAGCCAATACTGACAATAGAAAATTGCAAAAAGTTTTTTGAGCATAATAATACGTACTCTATAGACTTCCGTTCAATCCGTGAAGATGGAATCCATTATCTGCAGGTACAGATAGTTAAACCTTATGCTGACAGGGATGAATTCGTTCTGGGATACAGAAACATGGATGCCCAGGCAGCAGAAAGGCTGGAGCAAACCCGCCAGGAGCATGAGGTACTTGGCGTGATAGAGGCATTAAGTTCTGAGTATTATTCGGTATTTCTTATTAATGCGGCAAATGATACCTACCGTACCGTAAGAGCTAATGATGTAGGTACATCTGTTACAAAAGAACTTAAGGATGCAGAAGCTGCGCTGGACCTTTATGTAGATAGCTATATGGCCGAAGAGGACAAAGAACGGATGCATCTGGAGTGCAAGCTCTCACATATGGATGCAGTTACTCCTGAACGCGGTATTTATACGACAAACTATATACGAATGGATGGAAATGAGCGTCTGCATTATCAGATGAGCGTGGCCCGGTTCAGGGATGAAGACGGGACCGGATATTTTGTCATCGGTTTCCGTGATATCAGCGCTGCAGTCGAGAAGGAACTTAAGACACAGCAGGCCCTGCAGGATGCATATGACGTGGCAGAGGCTGCAAACCATGCAAAGAGTGACTTCCTGCAGACAATGTCACATGATATCAGAACACCGATGAATGGCATCATAGGAATGACTGCTATTGCCGCTGCCCATATCGATGACAAGGAAAGAGTCCGGGACAGCCTGCAGAAGATAACCCATGCAAGCCGTCATCTGCTTAGCCTGATAAATGAAGTTCTTGACATGAGCAAGATTGAATCCGGAAAGGTATCTCTTTCTGAAGAGGAGTTTAATCTTTCCAATCTGATCGACAATCTGATCATAATGGTAAGGCCTCAGATTGAAGAGCATAAGCATGCTTTGAAGGTTGACATCCAGAAAGTTACTCATGAGCTTGTGATCGGAGACTCCCTTCATATCCAGCAGGCTTTTGTAAATCTGATGAGTAACGCCATCAAATATACACCTGACGGTGGACAGATAAATTTAAGTATCCGTGAGATTCCATCAGGTCAGGATAAAGTGGGATGCTATGAATTTATATTTAAGGACAACGGAATCGGCATGTCCGAGGAATTCATGACCCACATATTCGAGCCTTTTGCACGTGCAGAGGATGGGCGTATCAGCAAGGTTCAGGGAACGGGACTTGGTATGCCTATAACCAAAAACATCGTAAACATGATGGGCGGCGACATTCAGGTAGAAAGCAAGCTGAATGAGGGCTCCACATTTACGGTTACTATATTCCTGAAACTTCAGGATACGGACTCAAAAGGAGATGCAAGATTTGCAGACCTTTCTGTGTTGGTGGCAGACGATGACGAACTGAGTATGGAGGGCGCTGTTGAAATCCTTCAGGAAATGGGAATGATTGCTGAGGGCGTACTCTCGGGTGAAGAGGCACTGGAAAAAGTAGTTGTCCATCATGAGGAAAGACAGGACTATAACGCAGTTATACTGGACTGGAAAATGCCGGGCATGGACGGAGTGGCAACAGCCAGAGCAATCCGTGCGAAGGTCGGTGAAAATGTGCCTATCATCATTCTGTCTGCCTACGACTGGACAGACATTGAAGAAGAGGCAAGGGCAGCAGGTGTAAATGCTTTTGTCAGCAAACCACTGTTTAAGTCGAGACTGGAGCATGTCTTTGACGAAGTGCTTGGAATTGAAGACGTGGAAGAAGAGGAGAAAGTGTCTCCACTTCAGGAGCTGGCAGACATGGACCTTTCAGCTTATACATGTCTTTTGGCAGAGGATAATGAACTGAATGCGGAGATTGCCATGGAAATCATTGGCGAAACAGGCATGAAGGTAGAACACGTGTGGGACGGAGCAGAAGCAGTAGAAGCTGTAACACAGGCGCATGATGGCAAATATGATATTGTTCTGATGGATATCCAGATGCCTAACATGAACGGCTATGATGCAACCCGTGCCATCCGGGCCTCCGATAGAAAATACTGCAAGAGCGTACCTATTATCGCCATGACCGCCAACGCCTTTGCAGAGGATGTACAGGCTGCAAAGACCGCCGGAATGAATGAACACATCGCCAAACCAATCGACCTGAAGGCACTGGCGAACGTACTCAGTAGGTGGTTGCCTGGGGGACGGGGTTAGTGGTCCATTTTGAGCATGCAGATTCTTTTTACAGTAGTAAGGAAGATGGTTGGACAATGGTGTACGGTGGACAATGGGACGTACTCATTTGTCAACTTTTTTGCAGCAGTAGCAGGTGCAGCAACCGCAGCATATACATATGTCAACTCTAGGAACTAACGGGTAAGAGCGAAGAAATGGCAGATAGTCAGAAAGATAATAAAATTAAAAGCCGATGGTGGATGGTCATACCGTTCGTTGTCGTTATCATTCTCCTTGCGGGATGGGGCTGGGGAAGCTATGCCAGCATGGTAAAATCCATGGACAGGAACCGCGAATGTCAGAACGCCGGCACGCTGATGCAGGAAGCCTCTGATTATCTGACAGACCAGGCCAGACATTTTGCCATGACCGGCGAAGTGAAGTATATGGAAAATTACTTTACTGAAGCTAACGAAACCAAACGCAGGAACCAGGCACTGGAGACTTTGGGGACATATTTTGAAGGAACAGCGGCTTATGAGGACCTCAAAGAGTCATTTTCTGATTCTGTAAATTTGATGAATACGGAATACTATTCCATGCGCCTTGTCTGCGAGGCATGTGGGCTGGAGAGCAGCCTTTGGCCTGAGCAGGTATCCGCGGTAGATATTCTGGATGAAGATAAGAACTTAAGTTCTGCAGCCATGCAGGAAAAAGCCAGGGACATACTATTTGATCTTAACTATCACAACATAAAAAATGAAATTGATACAAATGCAAAAAAATGCACCGAGGAACTGCTGGCCCAGACCGAGGTGCTCTCTGAACATTATCGTTCTCTTTTCCGCATAATCTATATAGTAATGGTAATCTGCCTGGTGGGAGTTACCATATTAAGCGGCATTCTTTTAAACCACAAACGCAAAAAGGAAGCATATGAGAAGGAACTGGAAAAAGCCAAGAAGGCAGCAGAAGAGTCAAATGCTGCAAAGACCAGATTCCTTTTCAATATGTCCCACGATATCCGCACACCTATGAATGCCATTATCGGATTTTCTGAACTTCTGGAAAAGCATCGTGATGATGACGAACAATTTGAGCACAATCTGGAAGGCATCAGAACCTCCGGTGGATATCTTTTAGATGTTATCAACAATGTACTTGACATGGCCCGCATTGAAAACGGGAAAATGATCCCAGATGAAACTCCGGCCCAGCCTGAAGTTCTAAATGAAAGAGTTGAGGCTGTATTCAGAGGCGAATTTGATAGAAAGAACCTAAATTACAGCTTCGAATGTGCCGGCCATCTGAGGCCAATCTATACGGACCCGGCTCTTGTATCAAAGGCCGTCCTTAATGTGATCGGAAATTCAGTTAAATACACGCCTGAAGGTGGCAGCATTACCTTCAGATTGGAACAGGCAGAGAAAGATGCCGGCTGGTGTGACATGCATATCACCATCAGCGATACCGGTATCGGAATGTCGGAGGAGTTTTTATCCCATGCCTTTGAAACTTTTGAACGAGAACGTAATTCTACCCAAAGCGGCGTGGCAGGCACAGGCCTGGGTCTGGGCATTGTCAAAGGCATCGTGGATGCCATGAATGGAGAAATCCGGATCGAAAGCGAAGCAGGAAAAGGGACCACAGTCAGGGTCAGTATTCCGCAGAAGCTGGCAGAAGAAAGCCGGGAAAAACTTTCTGATGAGGAAGAAAATACGGTTTCAGAAACAGAAAATGGCAGTGAAGGTGGTATTCCTGACCTTACTGGAAAGCGCATTTTGCTGGCGGAAGATAACGACATGAATGCGGAAATCGCAATGGAAATCCTTGCAGAGACCGGAGTAAGTGTAGACCGTGCCGAAGACGGCGCCATATGCGTGGAAATGCTGAAAAATGCCGAGGATTATTATTACGACATGATCCTGATGGATATCCAGATGCCGAACATGAATGGTTATGAAGCAACCAGAAAGATCAGGGCAATGGACGACCCTGTAAAGGCAGGCATCCCGATATATGCTATGTCAGCAAATGCCTTTGAAGAGGATAAACAAAACGCCATAGCATCCGGTATGAACGGCCACCTTGCTAAACCGACGGATGTGGCCAAACTCATGATGACCCTAAAGAAGGAACTTGGACCAGGGGGACGGGGTTAGTGGTTCATTTCGAGCATGCAGATTCTTTTTACAGTGGTAACAGAAACATCCATTAAACGTGCTACCTGTTTGTTTGTCAGCCCATTTTGCTTTAGCTTTTGTATGAAATCGTTACGCTGAGGCTTGGTCAAATTTATTACGTCTGTGGTAGATGCCAAATGCGTAACGGATTTGAAAAAGATGACCGCAGCGGGAATATTTGTTGTTGTACCATCTGACAAACCGTGTTCCAAGACTTTGAAAAAAAGATGGTAGGTTATCTGGTTCGGAATAAAGCAGCAAGTGGATATGATTATCCATTAGACAATAAGCAAAAATATCAATATCATATTTCGTTTTGCAATCAGATAAAATAAAAAGGAACTTTTGGTAATCAGCATCTTCCTCAAAGATAATATGCCGATTAATAGCACGAAGTGTGATATGATATATGCCGGTAGAACTGAAAATGCGAGGTTTTCTTGGCATGACAACTCCTACTATAAAGAAATTATATAATTATGCTCATATTTTAGAACTGAAAAAAGGAAAAAACAAGATGATACATAAAAATGGACCACTAACCCCGTCCCCTAGGTTCATTTTGGTGCTGCTGGTTGTGGTCATGCTGATGGCCGGTTGCGGGAAAAACGTGCAGGAGACCAGCATAACGACAGAATCAGCTGCAGCAGTTGAAACCCCGGAGGAAACTTACGAGGCAGCAGAGACGTCAAATGAAACCGAAACGACTATTTCAGATGATGAGGGTCAGAGCGAAGCGACGACAATAGAAAGCAACCAGGAGGATGCATCACCATCAGCGGCAGCACCTTCCGTAAACGGAAAACTGAGCGTGCAGGGCACATCATTAATAGATGAGGCCGGAAATCCTGTGCAGCTGCGAGGGGTAAGTACTCATGGAATAGCATGGTTTCCGCAGTATATCAACAGAGATTGCTTCAGCCAGTTGAAACAATGGGGGGCCAATGTTGTACGTATGGCAATGTATACTGCTGAAAACGGAGGTTACTGTACTGACGGAGATAGGGAGGAACTCTTAAGTTTACTGGATGATGGCGTGCGGTATGCCCAGGAAGCGGATATGTATATCATTCTGGATTGGCATATACTCTCGGACGGTGACCCAACTCAGTATCAGGCCGAAGCGGAGGATTTTTTTAATGAGATTTCTGCCAGATATGCAGACTGCGTGAACGTTTTGTATGAAATTTGTAATGAGCCAAACGGCGGCACAGAATGGTCGACTGTCAAGGCATATGCTGAAGATATACTGCCGATCATACGGGCAAATGCGCCTGACGCAGTGGTGATGGTCGGAACTCCAAACTGGTGCCAGTATCTGACTGATGCGGCAGCAGATCCAATAACGGATTATGATAATGTAATGTATACGCTGCATTTTTATGCAGCCACTCATAAGCAGGATCTGAGGGATGTTTATTCACATGCTATAGAGTCCGGGCTGCCGATATTTGTGTCTGAGTATGGACTGTGTGAGGCCAGCGGTGCAGGAACAATAGACACTGGGGAGGCTGACGCCTGGGTTTCACTGCTGAATCAGAATAATACAAGTTATGTGCTGTGGAGTTTATGCAACAAAGATGAAAGTGCATCTATTCTGCAGGCTGATTGTACGAAAACATCAGGATTCACGGCAGATGACCTCAGTCCTGTAGGACAGTGGCTTACAGAAATGCTCTCCGGTCAGACGACTGAGGCCACAGAAAACGGGGATATAAATGAAAATACAGATTCTGAAAAGGCTGATGATCCGGAAGAGGAAATTCTGACGGATGAGTTTACGGCAACAGTCGAATGTACACAGCAATGGGAGGAAAACGGAACGCAGGTCTGCCTTTACAGGATTACACTGGAAAATGGTACAGATAAAAATGTTGCGGACTGGTCGGTAGTAATCGAACTTTCCGGTAAAGGCGAACTGACAAACAGCTGGAACGGAGAATTTACATTGTCAGGGTCGGAAATTGTGATATCGCCGGTTGAGTGGGATGCGGAAATTGCGGCCGGAGCGTCTTATGGAGATATTGGCTTTATCCTGAAAGGGGCGCAGGTCGAAAGCGTGACCGCAGATAGTGAAATTGAGGGCTGAAAGTTTTGACAGCAGAGTTGTCGGCCTAAATGCGGATACGAAACAGAGCATTAAAGACATAGCTGATTTTATTGTTGAAAAAAAGGAAAAAATAAGATGATGTATGAAAATGGACCACTAACCCCGTCCCCTAGGTTGGATGCAGCTTCCTGCAACTTTGAGGAAAGCACGGCGGACGGAGTCGCTTTTGAACCGTTGAATCCAATGGATTATCCGGCAGATCAACAGAGCCTGATTGAAGAGGTGAACCGGCGGGCGGCTCTTGCCAATGAAAAGTATCATATTGCACAGCTGCGGGATGAGATGTTTACCAAAGGATTTGATGCAGGCATGTACATCTGCAGATTTGATGAAAATGAGCAGATGGTATCTTTTGAATTTACCGACGGCACCAGAAGGATGCTGGGATATGATGGCCTTGAAGACCTGCCCGATGAATTTGACAGCTGGATCAAAACCCTTGTGCCGGAAGAGAAGGACATTCTGGTAAAACTGTTCTGGGACTCAGTAAAGAATCACCGCAGCCTGCCGGATATATCTCATGCTACATACCGAATGAGAAAGAAGGACGGAAGTCTGATCTGGGTGACCGGAGCCGGACGTTTCGTGCGCCGCCAGGATGGCTCTCTTGAGGTATACATGGGCTGCTACCGGGAGGTTACGGCAGAGCATGAAAAGGATGAATATCTGAAAATAATTGAAGGTGTCGGCAAGGTATTTAACTTCAGCATTTATATAGATATGCCGTCTGGAAAATACCGTATTATCAGCACCAATGAGTTTGTGGAAAGCGTAGAAAAATGTGAGAACGCCTTTGATTTTCTGCGCGCAAATGTGAATGCATCGGTAGATGCGCAGTTTCATCAGGAGCTGAATATGTGGCTGCAGCCTGAAACAATCCTTGCAGAGCTTGAGGACAATTCCACCTCGACCAGAGATTTTTACAGCGATGCGGCAGATGCGTGGTTTCGTGGTATCTTCATGGTAGGAGACCGCTCCGAAGATGGTACGGTGCAGCACCTGATATATGGCTGCCAAAGCATTGACGAACAGAAACGCAAGGAGCTCGCATCGCAAACGGAAGTTGCTGCACTTAATGAGCTTTTAAGGGCCAGGGAAGATGATGCCATCAGAGAACTCCTTAAGCTTATTATCCAGAAGGGAGACCAGGCACTTATTACCTCACTTATGGAGACGGTGGGAGCTTATTATCAGGCAGACCGGTGTTATATATTTAATGAGGACCCGACAGGTCGATATATTGTAAATACCTATGAGTGGTGTGCTCCCGGTGTGGTACCGGAAAAGGACAATCTGCAGGAGGTTCCTATAGATGCCATGGAGCCATGGATTGCTGAGTTTGAAAAGCAAGGTACCTTTTTCCTGACATGCGACGATGAATATGCCGAAAAAGAACCATTCATTTATGAAGTGCTTCAGCCGCAGAACATCCGGTGCCTCATGGCGGCCCCGATGGTAGAGTCCGGACGCAGGATTGGCTTCCTGGGCATAGATAATCCAAAGGTAAATACAGGCCACAAGCTGTACCTGTCCATCGCTGCCACATCCGCGTATCATGAACTGCGTTCTATCCGGGACAAGTCGGAACAGCAAAGATACCAGGCACAGCTGACCGATGCCCTTCATATGGCAGAGAATGCAAATCATGCCAAGAGCGATTTTCTGCAGACCATGTCCCACGATATCCGCACACCTATGAATGGCATCATTGGCATGACTGCAATAGCGGCAGCTCACATAGATGATAAGGAGCGTGTACAGGACAGCCTGACGAAGATCACGGCAGCCAGCCGCCATCTGTTGGCGCTGATCAATGAAGTGCTGGACATGAGTAAGATTGAGTCAGGCAAGGTATCACTGACAGAAGAGGAGTTCAATCTTTCTGATCTGGTTGATAACCTGGTTACCATGGTAAGGCCACAGATTGCAGAGCATGGCCACGAGCTGACTGTAAATATCCAGAAAGTAGAGCATGAGCTTGTGATCGGCGACTCCCTGCATATCCAGCAGGCCTTTGTCAATCTGATGAGCAATGCCGTAAAATACACACCGGATGGCGGAAAGATCAATCTGAATATCAGGGAGATTCCATCGGGCCAGGGAAATGTAGGCTGCTACGAATTCGTATTTAAGGATAACGGTATCGGTATGTCAGAGGAGTTCCTCTCACATATCTTTGAACCGTTCAGCCGCGCAGAGGACGGGCGTGTCAGCAAGGTTCAGGGTACCGGACTGGGCATGCCGATCACTAAAAATATTGTCAACATGATGGGCGGCGATATTAAAGTAGAGAGCAAACTGAATGAAGGCTCTACCTTTACTGTCACCATTTTCCTGAAGCTTCAGGATGCGGACATAAAAGGCAATAAGAAATTTGCTGAGCTGTCGGTTCTTGTGGCAGACGATGACGAAATGAGCATGGAATCCGCAGTTGATATCCTGGAAG
>R11__coassemble_534_pt1 | contig 24711 bp, 23 predicted proteins | sample R11__metabat2_high_PE_009 | metagenome-assembled genome bin R11
GAAAAAAGAAACTAAGAAAAAATATTTTTCGTGTCTACTTTTCTTGACTGCTACAACGAAAAATTCTGTTTTTTTGAAAAAGTGTTGAAACTTGAATTTTTATTCTTGAAAAAGTGTAAAAAATAGCACAAATTTTATTGAAAAAGTGAAACGACCAGATATAATAGTTTAAAGAACGTGAAGGGAAAATGGAGCGTATGATCCGCAGGAAAGCTGAAAAAGAAATAAAAAAATGGATTGTTGATTCCCAAAGGGCGCTGCTGGTAACCGGGGCAAGGCAGGTGGGAAAAACATACCTCATAAGAGCATGCCTTGATGAACTGAACTGTGATTATGTTGAGCTTAATTTGCTGCAGGATGAAAGTTTAGTGGCAGCATTGAGACAATCTGTAACAATAGACGATCTGAAGATTAATTTGTCTGCATTGTTGAATGTGACGTTTTCTGATGGTAAAACAATTTTGTTTATAGACGAAATACAGGAATTCCGGGAAATACTGACCAAAATTAAGTTTTGGGTTGATGACGGACGTATTAAGTTCATTATGAGCGGGTCTTTGCTTGGGGTTGAACTCAAGGATATTAAATCGGCCCCTGTGGGGTATATGGATGAAGTGGAAATGTTCCCTTTGGATTTTGAGGAGTTTCTAAAGGCAAGCCGGGTTACTGACGAGACAATTTCTTATTTGAAAAAATGTTATCAGGAACGGATTCAGGTCAGCGATACTGTGAACAATAAGATGATGATTCATCTAAAGCGATACCTGGTGGTTGGAGGAATGCCGGCAGCAGTAGACGCGTATATTACTACAGGAAATATTAATGACGTGACAGAAATACAGGAGAATATTATCAGGCAATATAGGCGTGACTTTACTAAGTATGAATCAGAAGAAAAAAAGATGATGCTTACCGCCATATATGATCAGGTGCCGGCACAGTTATTAAAGCAGAACAGGAGATTTAATTACTCAGATATAGAAAAAAAATTAAGATTCGAAAAACTGGAAAACAGCTTTCTTTGGCTTAAATATGCTGGGGTGGTGATTGCGGTTACAAATGTAACACAGCCGAGATTGGCGTTAAAACAGAATGAGAAGAGCAGTTTATTGAAATTATATGCATCTGATGTTGGGTTGCTCACCTGTCAATATGGCAGTGCTCTTAGAGGTAAAATCTTAATGAATGACGAAAAACTTAATATTGGAGGAATATATGAAAATTTCGTCGCTCAGGAGCTGCACGCTCACGGCTATGAAACATATTTTTACAACCGCCATGGTATTGGAGAGCTTGATTTCGTTATAACACATGATATGGCACCGGTGCCCATAGAAGTTAAAAGCGGAAAAGATTATTATGTACACAGTGCTATTGATAAAGCAGTACATAACGTAGAGTATGAGATAAAAGAAGGATATGTGTTTGCAAATGCCAACATAGAGGTTAAAGATAAGCTGGTATATTACCCGATATATTTATGCGGATTTATAAGTGATAAATTTGATCTTCCAACACTTAGTCTGGACATTTGATCTAAAGGATAATTGTATGACTTGCAGAGAAAAATATAAATACATAACGGAAAAGCTGATAGAACTGAGACTTTCCATATCCACTATGGAAAGCTGTACCGCAGGGCTGATTGCATCCCTTATCACAGATACGGAAGGGTCATCGGCGATAATGAAAGGTGCTTTCGTAACCTACAGCAATGAAGCCAAGATAAAGTGCGGCATACCGGAAGAGGTAATCGATAAATATGGGGTGTATTCAAAAGAGACAGCTGTTGAAATGGCGAAGGCATGCATGAAAGCATATGAAGCCGGCATAGGAATTGGCGTTACGGGAAGCTTTGCAAATGTGGATTCGGCAAATTCGGACAGTATCCCAGGAGAGGTTTATTTTGCCATAAAAACAAGTGCAGGCATCGGCTCGTTTAAGGTAGAAGGGATAATTGAATCTGAGCGGTACAAAGCAAAGCTTATAGTGGCTGAAAAGATAGCCGACGAGCTGATAAAAATTTTGGATAAAGCAGAGGTTTAAGACGTGGATTTACAGCAGGTGCTGAAAGAGTACAAGATCATACGCAGCAGCCGGCAGACCTTAGGCATGGAGCTGAAGGACGATGGGCTCCTTATCCGTGCACCAAGATTTGCCTCAAAAAGAGAGATTGAACGCTTTATTAATTCAAATGTCAGCTGGATAGAAAGACAGATTGCAAAGAGGGAAAGGCAGGCTGAGGAGCTGGGGCAGGTAAGAATTTTAAGCGAAGATGAGAAAAGGGCTCTGGCCCGTGAGGCAAAGCGGGTAATTCCTGAAAGATGCGCCTACTATGCGGAAAAGGTTGGTGTGACTTATGGAACTATCTCCATCAGATGGCAGAAGACCAGGTGGGGAAGTTGCTCGGCTAAAGGAAATCTTAATTTTAACTGCCTCCTGATGCTGGCCCCTGAAGAAGTCTTAGACAGCGTCATAGTCCATGAACTTTGCCATAGAAAGCAGATGAATCACTCAAAACTATTTTACACGGAAATATATAAAGTATATCCTGAATATGATAAGTGGAATGCGTGGCTTAAGGATAACGGCAAGGCGCTGATGGCAAGGGCGGGAAAATAAATGGACATAAGATTATATGCTGCAGACATAGAACAACTAAATAATACTGAATTGTTCAATCGCCTGCTGGCGGAAGTGGATGAAGAGCGGAGGGCAAAGGTAAATCGTCTGATACCAGAAAAGGGAAAGCGGCTTTCTCTTGCGGCAGGAGTGCTTGAGAGGCTGGCACTTAAAGATGCCGGACTTACCGAATATACAATAGAAAAAAGAGAAAATGACAAACCTTACATTGCCGGCAGGGACGACGTATTTTTTAACCTTTCCCACTCCGGAGAAATGGTAATATGTGCCATAGCACCTGTGGAGGTGGGCTGCGACATTGAGCTCATAAAAGAGGACAGACCCAAGATTGCACAGCGCTTCTTTACTGAAGAGGAACAGCAATTTTCTTCTGTGTCCAAAGAAAATTTTTACCGCATGTGGACTTTAAAGGAAACCTTTATGAAGGTAACCGGCAAGGGCCTTCAGCTTCCGATGCGAGACTACAGCATCAATGTGGCGGAAGAGATAAAAATCACGCAAAATGTTGATGACAGGCAGTATTTCTTTAAGGAAATTTTTGACTTCCTGGGATATGCCTGTTCGGTATGCGCGGCGGATGCAGGTTCCTGCCAGGTAACAATTATCCCGGTAGAACTTGGATAAAAATCGGCGGCAAATCTATATTTTCGTTGTGCAGCGCACAGTATATAAAGTATAATGATTTCGGGTAAAATATTAATCATATTTAAAGATTGAAAAGAGGGTAAACATGATCTACAAGGATTTTAAGGGGTTAAAACTTTCAGCGCTGGGACTTGGCTGCATGCGTCTTCCGCTTAAGAAGGAACGCGTGAATCTGAACACGGACGAGGAAATCGATGAGGAGCTTTCGGCCGAGATGGTGGCCTGCGCCATGGAACAGGGAGTTAACTATTATGATACTGCATGGGGTTATCACTGCGGAAACTCTGAGCTGGTAATCGGAAAGATACTTAAAGAGTATCCAAGGAACAGCTTTTATCTGGCGTCAAAATTCCCGGGATACGACCTTAATAACATGCCAAAGGTTCAGGAAATCTTCGAAAAACAGCTGGAGAAATGCCAGGTTGAATATTTTGATTTCTACCTTGTTCACAACGTCTGCGAGATGAACATAGATGCTTATCTTGATCCGCAGTACGGCATATATGATTATTTGATGGAACAGAAGAAAAACGGCCGCATTAAGCATCTGGGCTTTTCAACCCATGGCTCTATAGATACAATGAAGAGATTCTACGAAGCTTACGGCGAGGGAATGGAGTTCTGTCAGATAGAGCTGAACTATTTTGACTGGAAGTTCCAGGATGCCGAAGGAAAGACAAAGCTGATAGAGAGCTGGGGCATTCCTGTATGGGTAATGGAGCCTGTACGTGGCGGACAGCTGGCAGCAGTTTCTGAAGAAGCAGAGGCGGCATTTAAGGCTGCCAGGCCGGAATCCGGGGTCGTAGAATGGGCATTCAGATTTCTTCAAAGCCTTCCACAGGTATGCGTGACACTGTCAGGCATGTCTGACATGGAGCAGTTGAAACAGAATATTGCCACATATGCCGAAGACAAGCCTTTAAATGAGGAAGAGATGAAAGTGGTACTGGGAGTTGCAGACGAAATGATCAGTAAGACCACAGTTCCTTGTACAGCATGCCATTACTGTGTAAGCCACTGCCCGATGGGTCTGGATATCCCTACACTTCTCAGTCTTTACAATGAAGCAATGGCAGCAGGCTCGGGAGACTTTATCTCCCACATGGGACTGGCGGCAATAGCTGCAGATAAGCAGCCTTCAAGCTGCATAGCCTGCGGAAGCTGCGCAGCGGTATGTCCGCAGCAGATACAGATTCCTGACGAGCTGGCAAAGTTTGCCAAAAAGATGGGACAGTAAACAGCCGGCAGAACATAAGCGGATAGCAAATCTTAAAAAAGCAAAATTGACAGGAAAGCCTGATCAGGAAAATAAATTTTACAAGAGAGGACAGATTCATGGATAAGTATTACATTCTGTATAACCCACTTGCAGACAACGGACACGGAGCAGAGTCATCAAAGGACGTTATCCAGTACCTTGAAGGAGCCGAAAACGAATTTGTCGACATGACAACAATCGAAAATTACGTTGAGTTCTTTGCAAAGCTGGACGGCAGCGATAAGATTATCCTGTGCGGCGGAGACGGTACACTGAACCGATTCGCCAATGATTGTGCCGACATTATGCCTGATAACGAGATTTATCTCTATCCCGTAGGAACAGGAAATGATTTTATGCTGGATCTGGGCTACACAGGAAAGGTTAAGCCTGTCCAGGTAAATAAATATCTTAAAGACCTTCCATATGTTGAGGTTAACGGCAGGAAAATGTATTTTCTTGACAATGTAGGCTATGGAATAGACGGATGGGTATGCGAAGTAGCCGACCAGAAAAAAGAGGCTGATCCTTCGGCTAAGATAAACTATACCAATATCGCCCTCAGCGGACTTTTTGGGAAATATAAACCTTGCAATGCCAAAGTTACCGTGGACGGCGTAACTAAAAATTACAGAAAAGTCTGGCTGGCACCTGCCATGAACGGCAGATACTATGGCGGCGGCATGATGGTAACTCCGGCCCAGAACAGACTGGACCCTGACAGAAAAATCTCTCTTATGATGTTTACGGACTGCAACCGCCTTCAGACGGCAATCTCTTTCCCGAAGATTTTTAAGGGCGCCCATGTAAACTGCAAATGTACTGTAATCCTGGAAGGACACGACATTACGGTAGAGTTTGACGAGCCGAGAGCAGTACAGGTAGACGGAGAGACCATACTGAACGTACTTAAATATCATGCAGTAAAGAAATAAAGCAGGTAGAAGCCATGTTTATATTTACAGCAATATGCAGTTTGTTCATAAATAAGAAAAAAGAGTATCCGGATGAGAGCAGGTTCTACAGAAGGCTTCTTGAGATATGTACCAGACTGGCCATTTTCTTTGGCCGCATACATATCCATACTGCCGGGGAGGAATTGATTCCATTGGATAGAAAATATCTGCTGGTCCAGAACCACAGGTCCAATTTCGATCCAATACTTTCCTGGTGGGTATTCAGGCAGAATAAGCTGATATTCGTGACAAAGCCTGAAAATTTTAAACAGCCGATATTCGGTGCCATCATATGGAGACTTAGATTTCTGGGTATTGACAGGGAAAATCCAAGAAATGCCCTTAAAACAATAGTTAAGGCAGCAGACCATATCAAAAGCGGCGACATGTCCGTGGGACTCTACCCGGAGGGCACCAGAAACTGGACAGATGAGTACCTTCTTCCGTTTCATAATGCATCTCTTAAGATTGCCCAGATGGCAAAGTGCCCGATAGCTGTGACAACAGTGCGGGGCTCCCAGTCCATAGCAAAGAACTTTCCATGGCACCATAGCGATGTATATTTTGATGTGATTGGAATTATAGAGCCGGAAGAGCATGAAAACATGAAGACCGATGAGCTGGCTGAAAAGATCAGGGGAATGATGCTCACCAAACTGGAAGGTAATGCAAAGTAAGAAAGGACAACAATGGCAGAATTAAAAGCAGGAATCAAAGGAATGGCCGAAACAGAGGCCACAAAAGACAATACAGCGGCAGCAGTAGGAAGCGGCATACTTCAGGTATTTGCCACCCCTATGATGATAGCACTGATGGAGAAGGCTTCTTGTGATAGCGTGGCGCCTTTCCTTGAAGAGGGTGCCGGAACGGTAGGAACAAAGGTAGACATTACCCACGATGCGGCCACACCGGTAGGCATGAAGGTAAGAGCAGAGGCTGAGCTTGTGGAAGTAAACGGCCGACGCCTGGTATTTAAGGTGGAAGCATTCGACGAGACCGGCAGGATCGGCGGAGGAATGCACGAGAGATTTATCGTTTATAATGAGAAATTCCAGGCCAAGACAGATGCCAAGCTTAATAAATGAGCAATATTAAGAATATTGGGGAAAAGTTATAAAAGAATCTTTCACATTAAAAATGGGAGATTCTTTTTGTAAATAAAATTATGTAAAGTAATTCCGGATATATAACACGCGGGAGGAAATTATGAAGATATCTGAGATTTTAGAAAAAATAAAGGCATACCATCCGCCTGTAAACGAAGAGCGTACAACGGACGTGATAAAGTATGGCAATCCGGATCAGGAGTGCAGCGGAGTTGTTGTGACCTGTTTTGCGTCCTGCGATGTAATCCGAAGCGCAGCAGCTGCCGGAGCGAATCTGATAATCGTCCATGAGCCGCTTTTCTGGAAGCATGAGGATACTTCTGACTGGTGCGCAGACATGAAGCTTTATCAGGAGAAGGCAGCCCTCCTTGAAAAATATGGTATGGTTGTTTTCAGAGATCATGACAGGATCCATGCAAGCCCTAAAGTAGAAGACAGGGAGTTCATGGATGGTATATTTGAAGGTATCTGCAAGGAACTTGGTTGGGAAAATTATGTGATCAATTACCCTAATAAGCCTTTGGTTTATGAATTCCCTGAAGCTAAAGACGGCGAAGAGCTGGGAAAAGAACTGATCCAAAAGATCGGCCTTAAAGGCATCAGAATAGTAGGTGACAGACATACAAAGGTAAAAAAGGTATATCTGTGCGAGCATCTTGGCAACATGGACCGCAGCATCGACCAGAAGATCCGTGCATGCGAGTTTGAGCAGTATGATGCAATAATTCCTCTTGAGATGATCGACTGGACACTTCCTGCATATATCAGGGATTCCTGCCAGATGGGTGTTCCCAAGATCATGTATAATATCGGACACTTTAACCTTGAAGAGCTGGGCATGCGCTACATGGCCAAGTGGCTTCCTGACGTAATAGAGAAAGAAGTTCCGGTAACTTATATTCAGTCCGGAGACAGTTTTGATTTTTTAATATAGGAGGATAAAATGGCGATAAAAACAGTTAAGACAAAATACGGAACAGTTGAGGGAGTAGCCCAGAGAGGATGTGATTATACCGTATTCAGAGGGGTACCATTTGCAAAGCCTCCGGTAGGGGAACGCAGATTTGCAGCACCGGCGGATCCCGATTGCTGGGAAGGGGTAAAGGTGTGCGATACATTTGCACCGGCACCTATCCAGGGAGGACGCCCGGGAGAAAAAAATCAAAATATTTCAGAGGACTGCCTTTATCTGAACATATTTACACCGGCCGAAAGTGCCGGGGAGAATCTGCCTGTCATGGTATGGATATTCGGCGGTGGATTCCAGGGAGGTTCTGCATCAAATCCTGAATTTGACGGCAAGGCAATAAACGGGCAGGGAGTAATCCTTGTTACCATAAACTACAGACTCGGCGTCCTGGGATTTTTTGCAAATACACAGATCGGTTCCATGAATCTGGGACTGCTTGATCAGCAGGCAGCACTTAAGTGGATAAAGGAAAATATCAGCGAATTCGGAGGAGACCCTGAAAATGTAACCATATTCGGACAGAGCGCCGGCGGAATGTCCTGCAGGATGCAGATCACATCCCCTGCGGCAAAGGGCCTGTTCCAAAAGGCAATAGTTGAATCCGGCGGAGGCCTTAACGAGGCTGACCCTGTAAAGACTGCGGAAGAATTCAAAGGAATGTGCGACAAGTGTCTGGACTATCTTGGATGGACAGCTGAGGATATTATGACGAAGGATGCAGAAGAAGTAATATCCGAAATGAACAGAGCCGCTAAGGCGACTGTGGGCAAGTTCCAGGTAGGATATTTCCAGCCGTTTATTGACGGATACACTATTGTGGACGTTCCCGGCAAGCTGATCAAAGAAGGCAAGACAAATGACATTCAGGTAATGGTCGGAACCGTGGCCGGAGACAGCTGGATGTTTTCATCATCGGTCAAGGATGATCTGGCAGACAACTTAAGCTACTTTAAGGGATGCGCAATTGCTCCTCAGATGTCCTGGGCCAAGACTCAGATAGAAGAAGGAAGAGCCCCAATCTATACATTCTACATGGACAGGGCGCAGCCTCCTAGAAAGCCAATGGGCGGAGGCGGAATGACCCACGGAGGTCCTCCATTCGGAGCACAGACGCCTCACAGCAGCGAGATTGCTTATGTGTTTGGAACTTTGGAGGTAAAGGAACCAGGTCTTGCAGAGCCATTTTCAGATTACGACAGAGAGCTCAGCACGGTAATGACAAAATACTGGACTAACTTTGCAAAGACCGGCGACCCTAACGGTGAAGGGCTTCCGCTCTGGCCAAAGGCTGAAGGCGACATGCCGCTTTCAATGCATTTCGGGGACGACGGGTACGGTGCAGAAAACATCATCACAAGCGATGACGAGATGAAGATCATCAGATACACCATGCTGCATCCGGGACTTTTAACAAGCGTTGAGGGGCTTGAAAATTTATAAAAGAAGAGTAAAAAAGAAAGGAGCTGCAAAATTGCAGCTCCTTTTAACTTTTTAGCTGTTTAAAATGTCGTTACTTAACAAGATTGTCGAAGGTAACTATTTTAATATTTGCAAATTGTTTAGTCTCATGGAGCCTGAGACCAAAATTGTTGCTTAGTCTGGCTTTATCAGACTGGGACGAAACCAGCGTATGGTATATCATGTGTTCCATTGTTTCTGCAAATGGTTCGACCTTGCCGCCTTCGTCCGAGCAGCACCACCAAAGGACTGTGCCACGGGTGACAATCTGAACATCTTTTTTTGTTCTGTCGAGAAGTTCATCCAGGGTGACATTTATTAAAGCCGGCACTCTAATAAAACCGTTTTTTGCTGCAGATTCCAAGGCGGGAAACATAAAGTCTTTGTAGACATTTTCAAAAAGATCATTGGAACCTTCATTATTGAGGAATATTGTACGGACGAAATCTTTTCCAAGGTAGTCACAGAAAAGGGCGATGATTATTGCATACCAGATGCATATGTGAAGATAGTCTTCCTGGTCAAATTCAGCAGGGAAGAGGTTTGCTTCGATATTTTTTGACAAAAGCTCTTTACCGCAGAACAAAAGGACGTTTTCTTTTGTCTTAAAATGGTGGTAGAAGGAGCCATAGGCCACTTCTGCCTCATCACAGATGTTTCTTACAGTCAGATATTTGAAATCGTACTTGGCAAGAATGCTTATAGAAGTATCGATTATCTTCTTCTGTGTCTGGGCTGATTTTATTTCTCTTGGTAAATGTTCTTTAACTGCCATTTGGTTGACCTTCTTTAAAATGCAGAAAATGTATCTTCTACAGGATTATTATACCTTATTGTCTGAACGAAGAATATTCCTAAAAAGTAAAATGTAACAAAAATCACAATATTTTTAGAGCAAATATACAGATTTGCACCTGCAATTTGTAATTTATGTTTGATTTCACATATATTATATGATATAACACAAATAAATCATAGTCTATTTTGCGATTTATTTTATGATTTATTTTTTAAAGGAGAAGAGAAAATGAAAAAGAGGTTATTAGCATTAGTTCTTATCGCGGCAATGGCAATGTCTCTTGCAGCATGTGGAGGCTCTTCTACAGCTGAGACAACAACAGCAGCTGCTGGCAGTGAGGAAGTCACAACAGAAGCTGCAGGCGGCGAAGAGGAAGTAACCGAAGAGGAAACTGAAGCTGAAACAGAAGATCCTTACGCTGATTGTGATAAGGAGATTATCGTTGGTATCAGTGCTGACCCTACAACATTCTATCCATGGGGCGGCTTTTCGCAGGGCGGAAGACATATCTTCCCTATGATCTACCAGACACTTCTTTCAGATGTTCGTGATCCTGACACAGGTGACATCACACATTATCATGCATTAATGGAATCATACGAACAGGTTGATGATACCCATTGGACAGTTAAGCTTTATGAAGGCATCAAGGATACAGCCGGAAATGACTTCACAGCAAATGATGTTGTTTACTGCTGGACAATGTTCCAGAGTGAAAGCCCAGCTGCTTCAAATATCGGTAAACTCGTCGGATACGAGGCTACAGACGATCTGACAGTTGAATGTGAGGTTAAGGAAGGCACTACAAAGGGTGACTTTGAGGAAATCCTTACAACAGTTAACATGGTTACACAGGCTTCTTATGAAGCTTCATCAGACGGTTTTGCTACAGACCCTGTAGGAACCACAGGTTATGTTCTTTCAGATTACCAGGCAGGTACATCTGCAACAGTTACCCTTGCAGAGGGTGAATATTGGAATCAAATCGCAAATGACACTAAGGATGTTGATGCAGGTTATATCCCTACATCTGATAACACAAATGTAAAAACTGTTAAGTTTGAGTTCATCACAGATACAAACACAATGGCAATCGCTCTTGAAAATGGCGAGATTGATATCGCCACATCTGTATCTACAACAGATATCTCATTCTATACAGATGATGAGTACTACTCAGTTCATGAATATCCTGATAACATGTTTGGCCTTGTATTCAATGCCGGAGATACTTCTGAATTCAGTGATATCAACCTCCGTCAGGCAGTTGCTTATGCAGTATCTGCTGAGGATCTTCTTGGAATGATCTATGATGGCGATGGATGGCAGCTGAAGTCATTCGCAATGGATTACCAGATCGGTTATGTAAAGGATTGGGACAACAAGTCTTATTTTGAGCAGGATATGGACAAGGCTCAGGAATACTGGGATGCATATCTTAAGTCAAGCGGAAAGAACGCTTCTGACATCACATTCAATCTTATTTACATGAACACTGACGTTATGCAGAAGTATGCACAGGTTGTACAGGCAGCCCTTATCGAGCTTTCAGGAAATGACAACATCTGTGCACTTACATCTTACGACAGCGCAACATACACCACAATGAGGGCAGATCCTAGCAACTTTGATATGTGTATTCTGAACTCAATGTCAAACAAGACATATGTTTCATACAACTGGAACCTGAATTATAACGGATATGACCGTACAGACGGAAACGACATCTCATTCTCAGGCGATTCTAAGCTGTGGGATCTTTGTCAGACAGCATGTGAAACACTTGAAGAGGATGACTGCAATGCATTCCAGGAGTATTTGGATGAGCAGTGCTACTTTGTAAACTACATCTGCGGACCTGCTTATTGGGTTGGATCTAACATCGTAACTAAGTGGGCACTCGGAGCAAAGAACTCAATCGCTATCTGCGCAATGAATTTCGATTGGTCAGTTAAGTATTGATCTGCTCCTTTCCGTAAATTTTAACGGTATGGAATTTTAATTAGTTTTAAAGGATGTGCCGTCGCTGATACGCGGCGGCACATTTTCAGTAAAAGGGGTAAAACATGATAAGGTACATTTTAAAAAGAATACTTTTAATGATACCTGTTGTACTGGCGGTTGCGATAATCATTTTCACAGTCATGTACTTTGTACCCGGCGATCCTGCGGACATAATACTGGGCTCTAATGCCACAGATGTGCAGAAAGAGGAATGCCGTGCAGATCTGGGACTTGATAAACCGTATATAGTTCAGCTGGGTGTTTATATGTACAACACCTTCATCAAACTTGATCTGGGAACATCCTGGACAAACAAGAAGAGCGTATCTGAAGAACTGTTCTCGAGACTTCCAAACACAATGATATTTGCATTTTCCGCAATGGTCATTCAGATCATTATCGGTATTCCACTCGGAATACTTGCAGCCACGCACCATAACCGGTTTGGAGATTACCTGTGTATGATAATCGCGTTGCTTGGAGTTGCGCTCCCTGCATTCTGGCTGGCGCTTATGCTTATGCTGGTATTCGGTGTTAATCTTAAGTGGCTTCCAACACATGGAGTTGAGTCATGGACGGGCTGGATACTTCCGATATTCTGCGGATCTTTGGGCGTACTTGCGCAGATGGCAAGACAGGCAAGATCTTCGATGCTGGAGGTTATCCGTTCGGATTTCATAGATACTGCCAAGGCAAAGGGATTATCAAGAAATACAATCATATATAAATACGCACTTCCTAACGGACTTATCCCTCTGGTACAGACTCTGGGTAATGCATTCGGAACATCCCTGGGTGGAACATTGATCATAGAGACAGTATTCTCAATCCCGGGTATCGGAATGTACCTGCAGCAGGGTATTACCACAAGAGATTATCCTATAGTAAGAGGAAGCGTGGTTCTTCTTTCAGTACTTTTCAGTATTGTAATGCTTATCGTAGACCTTGCATTTGCATACATTGATCCTCGTATCAAGGCGCAGTATGCAGGCTCTAAGATCAGCAAGAGAAAAATGGCAAGAAAGGAGGCTGCGTAAATGAGAGCGGAAATGCATGAAAATCTTCAGATGTCCGGACTTATGGATCCCGACAAAGAAGAAACAGCGAAGAAGCAAAGCCAGTTAGGTGAAGTTTTTAAGCGCCTTTTTAAGAGCAAAACAGCTGTCATCGGAATGATAATAGTTGCAATATTCCTTATTCTTGCCATTATCGGACCGATGCTTGCTCCTTATGGATATGCAGACATGGATATAGCAGTCAAGAACCAGACTCCTTCTGCAGAGCATCTGCTGGGAACAGATGACATGGGACGTGACATTTTAAGCCGTCTTCTTGTGGGAACAAGATATACTTTGGGTCTGGGCCTTGGTGCCTGCGTTATCGGACTTATTATCGGTATAATTCTCGGATGTCTTGCCGGATTCTTCGGTGGATGGGTAGAAGAGCTGATAATGCGTGCCTGTGACGTAATGCAGGCCATCCCGGGAATGCTTTTGGCTATCGTTATTTCATCAGCGCTGGGCAATGGTGTATTTAATACGATGTTGGCGTTGTGTATCGGACGAATACCATATGTATGCCGAATGCTGAGGGCGTCGTTCCTGAATCAGAGAAAGCTGGAATATGTAGAGGCAGCTCAGGCTGAAGACTGCTCGCAGCTGACTATCATGTTCAAGCATATCCTGCCGAATACTATTTCCCCACTGATTGTTTCAACAACAATGGGTATCGGAAATACAATTACCATGGCAGCGTCACTTAGTTATATCGGACTTGGCGTGCAGGCTCCTACACCTGAGTGGGGTGCTATGCTTTCAGCAGCCAAGTCGCTCATAAGACATTATCCACACGAGCTTCTGTATCCGGGTCTTGCAATCGCCATCCTCGTACTGGCACTTAACCTGTTCGGTGACGGTCTGAGAGATGCCCTTGATCCAAAGCTTAAGAACTGATAGAAGGAGGAAATAAAAATGAGCGTAAATTATGAATCCTTATTATCAGTAAAGGACCTTGTAGTTGAATACACATCGGACCGTAAGATCATCCATGCTGTAAACGGAGTTTCTCTTGAAATAGGAAAAGGAAAGACTCTTGGGTTGGTTGGAGAGACGGGAGCCGGAAAAACTACCATAGCCAAGGCTATAATCGGCATTCTTCCGGTACCTCCTGCAAAATTCCGAAGTGGTGAGATTGTATATGAAGGCCAGGTAATATCAAAATTTACGGAAAAGGAAATGCATAAGATCCAGGGCGAAGAGATTGCCATGATCTTCCAGGATCCGATGACCGCCCTTAATCCGACCATGACTATCGGTGCACAGATTGCCGACGGTATCAAGCTGCATCAGAAGTGCTCTCAGGCAGAAGCCGTAAAGCGCGCAAAGGAAATGCTTGAGATGGTTGGAATCCCTGCGGCCCGTTATACAGAATATCCTCACCAGTTTTCAGGCGGCATGAAGCAGCGTGTAGTCATAGCCATCGCCCTTTCGTGCAATCCACAGCTGGTACTGGCAGATGAGCCTACAAGTGCTTTGGATGTAACGATCCAGGCTCAGGTTCTGGACCTTATCAAGGATCTGCAGAAAAAACAACAGACATCAATGCTTCTTATCACTCATGACCTGGGTGTAGTTGCCCAGACCTGTGATAATGTAGCTATCATTTACGCCGGTGAGATAGTTGAATATGGCGACAAATTCGAGATATTCGACCATCCGTCTCATCCATACACTAAGGGCCTGTTTGGGTCACTTCCGAACATGGTTCCAAAAGGAGAACACAGACTTCACCCGATTGCAGGAATGATGCCTAATCCATCAAATCTGCCAACGGGATGTAAGTTCCATCCAAGATGCCCTTATGCCACAGAAGCCTGTGCACATGATATCCCTGAGCTTAAAAATATCGGCGGAACACACACCTGCAGATGTATCAATTGGGATAATCTGACACCAAAGACAGAAGAAAAGGAGGGTTAAGACATGGCACCAATTGTTGAAATTCAGGGGCTTAAGAAATATTTTAGCACTCCCGGAGGACTCCTCCATGCTGTGGATGATGTCAGCATGAAGTTTGAAGAAGGCACAACCATGGGCGTTGTTGGAGAATCGGGATGTGGAAAGAGTACTCTTGGACGTACCATCATTCATCTGCTCGAGCCAACAGATGGCAAGATGTACTATAAGGGGCAGGATATCACCAAGGTGTCAAAGAGACAGCTGAGCGCCCTGAGACAGGAGATGCAGATTATTTTCCAGGATCCGTTTTCATCATTGAATCCCAGATATACGGTAGAGGATACCATCAAGGAGCCACTTAGGATTTCCGGAAGATTTAAGCATAGCCAGCTGGATAAAGAAGTTACCCGTCTTATGGATATGGTAGGTATAGCAAGACGTCTTCGTATGGCGTACCCCCATGAGATGGACGGCGGTCGCCGCCAGAGGGTTGCCGTTGGAAGAGCTTTGGCGATGGATCCTAAGTTTATTGTTTGCGACGAGCCGGTATCGGCGCTGGATGTTAGTATCCAGGCCCAGGTTCTGAATCTGCTTCAGGACCTGCAGGAAGAATATAAGCTGACTTATATGTTTGTAACCCATGATTTAAGTGTTGTCAGATTCATATCAAAAGATATTTCTGTTATGTATCTTGGCCAGCTTGTTGAGACATCTCCGGCTGAAGAGCTTTTTGAAAAGACTCTTCATCCGTACACAAAGGCGTTACTTTCGGCAATCCCTTCGGTAAATGTGCATGAAGTTCAGCAGCGTATACAGCTTAAAGGAGAAATATCAAACCCTATAAATCCGAAGCCGGGCTGCAGATTTGCAAAGAGATGTCCGTACGCCACTCAGGCCTGCGAACAGCCTCAGGTGCTGGAAGAAGTTCTTCCGGGACACTTTGTTTCATGCTGCAGAGTACATGAGTTAAACGCAGATATTCTGTAATTGTGTTTGTGGGGGCCGGCTCTGTGCCGGTCCCTGCAGGTTAAAATTTAAATTGGAGTTTAATTATATGGTTAAACAGGAAATACTGAAAGGATTAACAAGAATTGCCGCTATTGACAGTTCCTTCAGGGCCTTCAGAAATCAGGCATATACGGATTATGGCATCAGCTATTCCACATATGTTTTGGAATGTGGCGGAGGGAAGATTGCCTTTGGTACTGTTCCAAAGAAATATATGGATGAGTGGCTTCAGGAAGCTGGCGGAGCTGATTATCTTGTAATTTTCGGAACGAATGATGACAGCAGTGCCGTTGAAGAGCTTTTGAAGATCAGCCCGTATACGGTAATAGCCGGAGAGTATGGTGCCCTTTCAAGGCTTAGCGGAAGTGAAATCCCCCATGCCAGAAAGCTTGAAATCCGCGGAGACAGGAAACTAAATCTGTTAGGAAAAGATCTTGAATTTAAAGTGCTTTTGGAAAGATACGTCACATCTGCTCTTTTTGTAATAGACAGGGAAGACGGCGTAATGTTTACAGCTGACGCATTCGGCTCACTTTGCAGCGAGGAAGAATGCTTTTCCGGAAATGCAAAGGATAAAAATGCATTCCTTGAAGGCGTTATGCTTTTTGCTTATGACATCAGATCCTTTGACAGGGAAAAGGTAATGCAGAAGGCTGCAAACCTTGTGAGTGATGGTGAAATAAAATACATCTGCCCGGCTCTCGGACCGGTCATAAACAGTGACATAGACAGGATCTGCGGATATATCTGTCCTGAAAAAGAGGAAAGCCAAAAGCCAAAGGTAGCATTTGTTTATACCCAGTGTGCTTATACAGAGCCGTTGGCCCGGAAGGTCATACAGGGCATAGGTGAAGCGGGCGATGTGGAAGTTATCGACTGTAATCTTGGGATAATGGACCGTTTCAGTGTTATTCAGAGCATAAGAGCGGCAGATGCATTCGTCTTTGGAACGTCCGAGGACGGAGCCGGTGCCGACAAGGCAATTTGGGACATCGTAACATCTCTTGAAGCCAAGAATGTAAAAGGGAAGATTGGAGCGGTATTTGTATCTTCAGTATCTCCGGGTTTTGCATCTGACAGCATTAAAGAGCAGCTGCGGGGAATGGGAATGAAGATGGACCCGCCGGATTTTGTGGTTTCCGGAAATCCTGATGAAAAATGGGAAAAATTTGCTGTCGACTTCGGATACGGTGTGGGATGCTTCGTACTGAAGATAATGAATGAAAGAAAGCCGACCCTGGTCAAGTGTCTTGTCTGCGGCGAGGTTTTTGAAGCTTCCCTCGGCACTTGCCCTGTCTGCGGCGTGGGGCTTGACCAATGCGTGCCTGCAGAAGAAGACGAAATCGCATTTACAAAGGAAAGCAGCGACAGATACCTCATCATCGGCGGCGGCATCGCTGCAGTTTCTGCAGCCGAAGCCATAAGATTGAGAGACAAAACCGGAAACATCACAATGCTGACTGCATCCGAAATACTTCCTATAAACAGACCGATGCTGTCAAAGAATTTCCAGGATATAGATAAGACGCCGGAGATGATCATCTACCACGATCAGGAATGGTATGACAAGCGGGATATCAACATAATAATGGGCGCTAAGGTTGTTTCCATCGATGCAGAAAACCGAAAGGTTGCTTGCGAAAACGGGGCGGAATATGAGTATGACAAACTGATATATGCCTTGGGGTGCGAATGCTTCATGCCTCCGTTTAAGGGTAAGGACCTGGAAGGTGTGATTACAGTAAGGCATTTAGGGGATGTACAGAAAATCCTGGATAGATGCAGGACTGCAAAGAATGCGGTTGTCATCGGCGGTGGTGTAATCGGCATGGAGATTACCTATGAGATCTACCGCCAGGGCGTAAAGCCTGTAGTGCTGGAAGTGGCGCCGCAGATCATGTCAAGACAGCTGGATGGACAGAGCGCAGACATATTAAAAGAAAAAATGAAGGGATTTGGCATTCCTTGTTTTGAAGGAATATCGGTTACCGAAATCTGTGATAAGGGTGATGGCTCAGTTGCTTGCGTCAAACTGGAAGATGGCAGGGAATTTGCAGCTGACCTTGTAATAGTTGCCTGCGGAAACAGACCTAATCTGGGACCGGCCCAAAGCGCAGGGCTTGAAATAAACAGGTCCATAGTGGTAAATGCCCATATGGAGACATCAGTTCCGGGAATATTCGGATGCGGAGACTGTGTGGAATTTAACGGAGTCAATTACCAGCTTTGGACAGAGGCTGTGGCTCAAGGTAAGGCCTGCGGCGCAAATGCAGCCGGCGAGAGACTTTCGTATACTAACAAGGCTTTGGGCCTGATACTGGATGCATTTGGCACAGAAGTATTTGCCATAGGAGATCCGGGAAAGGCAGCCGGGGTTAAATACAGGAATGTTGAGATCACAAATGATCTTAAGATAAGCCACGAAAAGTACTGGTTTTTTGGAACGCTGCTTAAAGGAGCGGTAGTAATAGGAGACCAGGAAAGAGCAGCAAAGGTAATGACTGCATTTTCTGCAGGCGGAAGATATAACGATATTTTCTGAGGGCAGCCAGAACAGGAGGAAATGATGAACGATAAATATTATCCATGCCAGATGGAACTTCCACGTCCGGAAAAGGTTCCTTGTGCATATAATGACAAATACAGCTGCGATGTGCTGGTAATAGGCTGTGGATTTGCAGGCCTTAATGCCGCAGTTTCCGCAAAAGAGCAGGGGATGAACGTATTGGTCGCAGATAAGGGAAAGCCGGGATACTCAGGACTTTCAGCATGGCCCAGCAGCTTCAGATGGTTTGACAGCGAACGGGGAGACGATGAAGAGCTTTACTGGAAGACTATCCAGATGGGCGGAGACTATGTCTGCAACAAAAACTGGTATTTCACATGGATCAGGGAATCCAAGAGTGTATATGAAAGGCTTTCAAAGTGGGGTATCCTAAAACAGTTCCCTAGAGCAACAGAGGCCGGAAATTTCTTTGAGCATGAGGACTTCGTAGGATACAGAGAGACATTTGAAAAATTTGACAGACGTCAGAGATTTGTGGAAGTGCTGGAAAATAACGGGATCAACTGGCTGGAACACACAATGATAATTGATGTTATTACTGATGAAAAAGGTGTACAGGGCGCCATCGGTTTCCATGTTCCTAGCGGCAAGATAATCAGTATCTCGGCTAAAGCAATCGTTATGGCAATGGGAACCGGCTCTTATAAGCCGACCGGATATCCTGTGGGCGATGATACGTTTGACGGAGAGTATATCGCATTCAACCTGGGTCTTCCGATAGCAGGTAAGGAATACGAGGATACCCATAACTGCAACGGCTCCGGAGTGGGAAATGCATTTGCCGGAAATCATTGGCAGTATCTGGAAAATATCTGGCTTTGCGGCGGTGACATTACACCGGAAAATCATATTGAGTATGTAAGAAGCAAAGGAAACATCCTTGCTCTCAGCAGAGTAAGAAAGGGAGCCTTCGGGGTAGATGCGGAAGACGGAACCAGCGTTGCGGACGTAAGAGAAGCAAGCTTTACCCGAATCGGAGCTTCGGAAAGATACGGCAAGGATCCTGAAGAGATAAGATGCGGCAAGAAGAGCACTCCTACTCTGGGAGAAGGAATTCCAGGTGCTGCTATCGGTATGTGCCATCACCTTTCATCGGGCGTAATGTGCAGCCTTGAAGGCGGTGATTGCTCAACAGATGTTAAGGGACTTTATGTTGCAGGTGACGGAACCCATGCAACCATCCCTAATGGTGCAACCTATCCTGTAGGTGTAGGCTTTACATCATGTTTCTGCTCTATCGACGGATGGCATGCAGGCGCAGGCGCAGCAGATTTCGCAAAGAGCGCCGAGCTTAGAGAGCTTTCTGCGGAGCAGATAGAGGCAAAGAGCGAAGAACTTCTGGCACCTATGAATGTAGAAAAAGGATATGATGCGAACTGGGCAAGAGATGTACTTCACGGCATCATGGCGCCGTACTGGGTAAGTGCGGTAAAGACGGAGCCCATGCTGAATGCAGCTTTAGCTCAGGTTGAATACATGAGAGACCATGTGGCACCAAAGCTGATGGCAAGAACAAGCCATGACCTGCGGCTTTGCCATGAAATGAAGCATAAGATCCAGAGCGCAGAGCTGAAGCTCCGTGCAAGTCTTGAAAGAAAAGAAAGCCGCGGAACCCATTATAGAGCGGACTTCCCTTACAGAGACGATGAAAACTTCCTTTGCTATATGACGGCAAAGAAAGATGAAAACGGTAAGATAGTATTTAACAAGATTCCTGTACCGGAAGATTGGACCGGAGATAAGAGCGTTAAATACGAAGAAAGATATGTATATTACTTCCCTGGCGAGGAAAAGGCCAAGGGCTTTACGGCTCCGAAGACCGGCGGCTGGGGCGGCAAAGGCGGCGGAAAACCAGGAAACGGAAAGCCAGGTGATGGAAAAGGAGGTGCAAAGTAATGGTAGTAAGACTTGATCTTAATAATTGCATAGGCTGCGAAAACTGCGTAAATATTTGTCCTATGGATGTTTTCTACTTTAATTACGAGGCGCATAAGTCTGTAATGGCTTATCCTGAAAACTGCCAGAGCTGTGGACAGTGCTTCCTTAACTGTCAGGGCAGGGCTCTCGGAATGTCAAATGAGGCATTTTCATTCCCTCTGACATTGGTAAGAGGAACATCCACTGCCCAAATGAACCATATGGTGATCACAAGTCCGGGTGTCATCACAGAATATTCCAAGGGAGAACTTCCAAGGTAAAAATATGGCTGATACAAAAGAGCTTAAAAGAGCACAGGACATTCCGTGCGGATATAATGAAGAGTATGACTGCGATGTTGTGGTAGTAGGATGCGGTTTTTCGGGGTTAAACGCTGCTGTCTCAGCTAAGACTGCAGGTGCAGATGTGTTGGTGATTGACAAGGGTAAGCCGGGATTTTCCGGACTTACACCGTATGTAGCCAGCTTCAGATGGTTTGACAGCGAACGAGGCGACGAGGCAGAGGCTTTCAGATATGTAGTCCAGCATGGCGGCGAATACATGAACAACATGAACTGGTATGAAAGGTGGCTTCAGGAGTCTAAAGAGACATACTTAAGACTTAAAGACTGGGGCATACTGGACCAGTATACAAGAGCAAAGGATACAGAAAGCTACTACAGAGACAAGGATTTTGCAGGCTACAGAGCAGAGTTTGATAAGCATGATCGTCATAAAAAGTGGTGCCGTATTTTAAAGGATAATGACATAAAATGGCTGGAGCGGACCATGGTGATAGATATGGTTACGCAAGAAGGCCGTGCAATCGGCGTTGTGGCAATGCATATCCAGAGCGGTAAGTTTATCAGGGTCAATGCTAAATCTGTCATAATGGCTACAGGAGGCGGATGCTATAAGCCGGGTGGATATCCTGTTGGCGGAGATACATTTGATGGCGAATACATTGCTTATAACCTGGGTCTTAAGATTACCGGAAAAGAATTCGAGGATTTTCACGGAACATCAACAACCGGTATAGGAAATCCTTTCGTAAATAATTGCTGGGTATATCTTGAAAATATCTGGCTGTGCGGCGGTGACATGAGCATGAAGAATGCAGAAAAGTATGCTGCACGAAAAGGCATGGCCATGGTAGTTGACCGTGTAAATAAAGCCGTGTACGGAATGCCTCCGAGTGACGGTAAGGAATTCCGTGGGGACGGCTCAGCCACTACAATGCTTTCAGGCGGAAGCCCGAATTATGGCAAAGACCCTGAAGAACTGCGTATGGGAAATATAGGGTCTCCGGCAGGAAGAGACATCATCCCGGGCGTTGCGATAGGGCTGGGAAATCATCTTTCATGCGGCGTGTTTAACGGATTTAATGACATGGACTGTGCAACAAGCATACCAGGTCTTTATGTTGTAGGTGATGGAACCCACGCAACTGTTCCGGCTGGTGCTGCGTATCCATGCGGCATAGGATTTACCTCCTGCTTTGTTTCAATTGACGGAACCCACGCCGGAAAAGCAGCTGCCGGATATATAAAAGACAAGCAGCCATCGGTTATTCCTGACGATGAATTTATCAGAATAAAGGAAGAAGCCTGCGAGCCGTTAAACCGTGAAAAGGGCGTGGACCCTAATTGGGCAAGTGATGCACTTCTTGCGATCATGGCACCGTATTGGGTAAGCATATCAAAAAGTGAGCCGATGCTGAGGGCTGCTCTTTCCCAGGTTGAATATATGAGAGACCGGGTTTTGGATAAGCTGATTGCCAGAAACAGCCATGATCTGAAATGCTGTATTGAGATGAAGCATAAGATCCTTTCGGCAGAGATGAAACTCAGGGCAGGTCTGGAAAGAAAAGAAAGCAGAGGAAATCATTACCGGGAAGATTATCCATTCAGGGATGATGAAAATTTCCTGTGTTATATACTGGCACAGCAAGCTGAAGACGGTACAATGAAAGTTGAAAGAGCTGAGCTTCCTGAAGAGTTCAAAGGTGATACAGGCGAGGAATACACAAAGAGATATCTGTATCTGTTTCCGGGTGAAGCAGAGGCGAAAGGGATTACCCTCAGCCGGGAGTCTTCAGATGGGAAAGGAGGCAGCAGATGAGCGTAGTCAGAATAGATACAGACAAATGCGTGGGCTGTGGAATCTGCATAGAAATCTGCCCGTTGGATGTATTTTACATCAGTGAAGATAAAAAGAAGTCTGTCATTGCGTATCCTGAATGCTGTCAAAGCTGCGGGCAATGCTATCTTTATTGTCCTACAGGGTCACTGGGAATCAGCAACGACGTTTATGGATATGCATTTACAGCAACCAGATGTCTGACTACGGCACCAATGAATCATACAGTGATCACTGAACCGGGCGTATTTAATGACATATATGGAGATGTGCTTAGCTGATAAAACTTCTTAAGATATAGAAAAATGGATATGAGCAATGCATAGCGTTGCTCATATTACATAGGGAGAAAACCATGGAAAAGCGATTAAAAACTGATGTTTTGGTAGTCGGAGGCGGAATGGCCGGATGGCATGCTGCAGATAAGGCCAGGGCCCAGGGAGCAAAAGTAGTTATAACCGACAAAGGTTATATTGGAAAATGCGGGCAAAGTGTATACGCAGGAGGCTTTTTTGTATATAACCCAGAATGGGGTGACAGCAAACAGGCCATAATGGATGCAGTAAGCAAGGCTGGTGAATACCTTAATAACAGATTCTGGACAGAGACGGTTCTGGATGGGAGCTACGAGGTCTTTAAGGATCTTGTTTCATGGGGATTTGATTTTAAAAAAGATGAAAGTGGAAATTATGTCCGCATGCCTAAAATGCCGGGCGACCTTCCTGAAATAGAAATGCTGGATTCGGCTAAGGAACCGCATAAATTCAGTGAAACATTTGGCTATAAGGCAAGAAAGCACCTTAAAGAAATAGGTACAGAAATCCTTGACCGGGTCATGATAGTTGAGCTGCTTAAAGAGGAGGAAAAAGTCTGCGGCGCGGTTGGAATAAGTGTGGACAAAGATGAAATATATATAATAGAAGCAGGAGCAGTCATACTTGCCAGCGGCGGATGTGGGCTTAAAAGCGTGGGATACCCTTGCCTTGCAACATCTACCGGTGACGGTGAAAGAATGGCCATGGATGTGGGCTGCTCGCTTGTGGGCAAAGAATTTGTCCAGCCTATGAGAAGCAGTGTGGAAAATCCTGCTCATTTAGGATGCAGAGGGCTTCCTAGGGGAAATGGAATAACCGAAACAACAGGCTGGCCTCTGGTATCTCCGGGAGCATGGAAATGCGGCGGAGAAAAAAGGACCCCACATCCGGGAAAGACCGGTGCATATCCGCTGTCGTACCTTGATCTGGAGTTGGAACTTCATATGGGTCATGGTCCGATAACTGCGGAATATGAGGGAAAAGAAATACATGTGCTTTCAGGCGGTGCATTAGGCATGTCAGTAAGAAAAGCAGATGGTATCTGGCCTGCAGACGGAGAATGCAGAAGTGAGATTCCGGGGCTTTTTGCTGCAGGCGATGCTTTGGGCACCATGCAAAATGGAGCTCTGTACCTTTTGAGAGGCGGCTCGATGGCAGGATGTGCTGTAACAGGAGCCATTGCAGGCAGGGCGGCCGCAAAGGAGGCAGCGGCAGCAGACATAAGCGTTTGCGAAGAAACAATCAAGGATGCGGTTAATAAAGCCATGGAGCCTTGTAACAGGAAGAACGGATATTCTCCGAAATGGATTACCCAAATGCTGCAAAACATAATGGCCCCTTATTTTATCTCATATGTAAAGAGCGAAGAACGTCTTAAGGGAGCATTGGCATACGTGGAATTTATGGAAAAGCACCTTGTTCCCAATATGGTGGCCATGGACAGGCATGAACTGAGATTAGCCCATGAAACCAGGAGCATGGTACAGGCAGTGGCTGTAAGACTCAGGTCAGCTCTGTTCAGAACGGAAAGCAGAGGAATGCATTACCGTGAGGACTATCCATGCAGGGACGATGAAAACTGGTTGTGCTGGACGAAAGTTGGTAGAGACAGCAAAAGTCCTGACGGAATGAAACTTGAAAAGGTAGAAATACCGAATGAGTGGAAGCCGGATAGGAACATACCATACGAAAAGCTGTATACATACAGATTCCCCGGAGAAGAGGAAGCAAGGAGGAATATGTAGTCATGGCCATTGAAAGAATTAAAGAAGATAAGTGCATAGGCTGCGGAACCTGTGCCATGTCCTGTCCAATGGACGTTATCAGAATGGATGAAAAAACAAATAAGGCTGTAGTAAGGTATCCGGATGAATGCATAGTGTGTTGTGTTTGTGTGGCGGATTGTCCCGTGGGTGCTGTTGAGATGAGCAAAGGAAAGACAGCACCGTGGCCGGCAGCGGGGTATTAAGC
>R11__coassemble_555_pt1 | contig 24071 bp, 20 predicted proteins | sample R11__metabat2_high_PE_009 | metagenome-assembled genome bin R11
GTATTACGTACAAAACGGAAGGTACACCAAGGCCAGCGGCATAGCGCAAAAGGCAGACGGTTCTGGTAAGAAATGGTACTACGTGCTTGACGGAAAATACACCCAAAACAGCGGAATCGCCCAAAAAGCAGATGGCTCAAGCACAAAATGGTACTATGTGCTTAACGGAAAATATACCAAGGCCAGCGGCATAGCACAAAAGGCAGACGGCTCAAACAGGAAATGGTATTACGTTCTTGACGGACAGTATACCAGCGGAGTTACTACTGTCGCACAGAAGGCGGACGGAAGTAAGACAACCTTGTATTATGTTCAAAACAGCAGGTTTACCGTCTGGACCGGGACAACGGTTATTGACGGGATAACATATGATGTGACGGACGGAATTGCGGCTGCCGTATAGGGTATAGGAAAGCGTATTTATTGACGATATCGTGGTGGAATGCTATAATGCGACAGAGAGTTTTAGCTTTTTTGTTTTGCTGATCTGAGATGTGGATAAAATGATCAAAATTGTAATTGCAACCCACAAAAAATACAGAATGCCTGAGGACGGGATGTATCTGCCTCTGTTTGTCGGAGCAGAGGGAAAAACGGATGATGCAGGCCGCCCTGTTGACATTGGGTTTACAAAGGACAATACCGGTGAGAATATTTCGTCTCTCAATTCTGGGTTCTGTGAATTAACAGGGCTCTATTGGGCATGGAAAAATCTTGATGCTGATTATATCGGCCTGGTTCATTACAGACGTCATTTTTCCGGAAAAAAGGGTTCAGGTGACGCGTTTGACAATATCCTGACTGAGAAAGATATTGAACCATATCTTGGAAAGGTAAAGATATTTGTACCTAAAAAGAGAAATTATTACATAGAGACACTGTATAGCCATTATGCCCATACTCATTATGAGACTCATCTTGTAGAGACAAAAGCGATTATTTCAGAAAAATATCCTGAGTATAGTGATTGCCTGAATGACGTACTTGAATGGAAAAAGGCAAGTATGTTTAACATGATGATAATGACTAAGGAACTGCTTGATGAGTATTGCTCATGGCTGTTTGATATTTTATTTGAACTGCGCAAACGGGTTGATGCAAGTGAACTGTCGCCATATCAGCAGAGATTTTATGGCAGGATCAGCGAGATATTGCTGAATGTCTGGATCAAACATAAGGTTGAAGACGGTTTCCTTGCTGCGGATGAGGTAATGGAACTGCCGTGGCTGCAGACAGAAAAGGTAAATTGGCTTAAGAAAGGCAGCGCTTTCCTTCAGGCAAAATTTACGAACAAGAAATACGAGGGGAGTTTCTGAAAATATGAATAATATCGCGGCAGTTGTGGTGACCTACAACAGAAAGCAGCTGCTTGAGACCTGCCTTGAAAAACTGGCAGGAAGCACATATCCATGTGATATATTGTTAATAGATAATGGAAGTACAGACGGCACTTCGGAACTTATTAAGGAGAAGTTCCCAGGTGTCTCTTATTTTAATACCGGCGAGAATCTCGGAGGCGCCGGTGGTTTCCGTGTGGGCATGGAACTGGCTGTTAATAAAGGCTATGAGTATGCATGGATAATGGATGATGATACGTTTGTAAATCCGGATACTCTGGAGAAATTGATGGATGCAGATAAGGCCCTGGAAGGCAAATGGGCATTTTTGTCCAGTTATGCATACTGGACAGATGGGTCAAGATGCAACATGAATTTCCAACGTACAGGCATCAACAGTTTTGCAGAAGATTTTGAGAGTCAGACAAGCCCCATAATCATGGCGACCTTTGTTTCATTTCTTATAAAATGTTCTGTCATAAAAGAGATGGGTCTGCCTATAAAGGAATTTTTCATATGGTGCGATGATCTTGAATACTCAAGAAGAGTGTCGATGAAATATCCCGGATATTTTGTGCCGCAAAGTACGGTAGAACACCATATGGGCAGCAATGCCAAGGTTGGTATTGAGTCGGAATCACAGGAGAGACTGTGGCGTTATAAGTATTTGTACAGAAATGAATATTATGTATTCAGCAGAGAAGGCTTTAAGGGGAAGCTTTACGTATTTTTAAGAGTTATACTTCACAGCCTCAGGGTAATAAAAAGTTCTGATAATAAAAAAACAAAGCTTGGTGTAATCTGGAATTCATACAGGGAAGGACGCAGATTCCATCCTGCGGTTGAATATGTAAAAGAGGTAAAAGATGCAGATTAGGGTGCTGGAGGTTAATGTAGATGACTATCTTCATGGCGGCGTGTATCAGCTGGTCTGCGAGTGGGTCAGGACATTTCCTGAAAATATAAAGATTGACATTGCAGCTCTGGAAGAATTTGAGGATCCGGCTCATGTTGAAGAATTGAAAAAGAGAAACTGTAATGTTTATTATGTAGGAACTAAAGAAAATAAGATCAAAAAGCAGATAGCAATATACAAAAACGTAAAAAGACTGATACAGGAACAGAAATATGATGTAGTACATCTCCATTCGGACGTGGCGCACAAGATACTTGTTTCGGGTATGGCCGCAAAAAAGTGCGGTGTAAAAAAGATAATTTTTCACAGCCATGCAAATGATGTCGAGGGTAATCATAAAGGTCTCAGAAGAATATTTCATAAACTGTGTGCAGTAATGTTGAAATCCATTCCGGCGGTACATATTGCAACTTCCCAGGATGCGGGAAAATGGATGTTTCCGGGAGCAGGGGATGTAATTATTCTGAATAACGGTGTGGACTACGAAAATTATCGTTATGACGGGGCGGTAAGAAAACAGGTTAGGGAAAAACTGAAAATTCAAGACAGGTTCGTGATTGGTTTTGTGGGCCGGTTTGTAGACCAGAAGAATCCGTTTTATCTGCTGGATATCATGGAAAAAGTTAAAACAGAAATACCGGGGGCTTTGCTTATGTGCATAGGTCAGGGAAGACTTCTGGATGAATTTGAATCCATGGCGGTCCAGAAAGGACTTCAGGATAATGTACGGCTTTTAGGCGGCGCGGATAATGTAAAAGATTATTACCAGGCAATGGACATAATGCTGATGCCATCTAATTTTGAAGGGTTTGGTCTGGTAGCTGTAGAGGCCCAGGCTTCATCCACCCCGATAGCAGCATCTGATAAAGTCCCTGAAATGACAAGAATATCGTCATTGATCAGTTATCTGCCTATAGGAACTGAAAATACAGGTATTTGGGTTAATGAAATTAAAAAGTATCTGCACTATGAAAAGGAAGACAGGCAGGATGAAATGGATCATGTGTATGATCTGAAGAACATGGTAGATGAGTTAACGGCAATCTATGCCGGATAAAGCAGGAAGGCAAGAACTGTCTCTGCTGCAAATGGGCAAGAAAATGAAGTATTATTTACAGGAATTACAGGAAAGTGAAGAAGCAGCCAGAACCGCCGGAGGGAAAGCCAGGGAGGATGTTGATTCAATACTTGAAGAAATGGGATATACAGCCATAAGGTATGTGGATAAGCTGCTGGAGTCGGGGTCTGTCCTTGAGGCGCTTAAATATCATAAGATCAAGTCTGAAACGTTGGCAGGCCTCCTTGAACCGGTGGGCGAAGGAGACGAACTGGTTATCCAATTCCCGATAGTCAATAATTCCATTTATCACGGAAAAGTACTGAAAAAACTGAAAAAGAAGGGTGCTGGAATAATCCTGGTCATACACGATCTGGAATCTTTAAGATACATAAAAAGCAGCGGGCTTCCGTTAAAAAAACGGATAAGGCTCAGCATAGAAGAAAAGAGCATACTGAAGATTGCAGACAGGATAGTTGTACATAACGAAAAAATGAAAGATGCCATGGCAGGTCTGGGATATGACATTTCAAAAATGGTACCGCTGGGCATATTCGACTATCTGATCCCGGAATACGAAACACGGAAAAGTGAGACTGAAAGCCGCATAAAGGCCGGTGGGCCGGTGATAATAGCAGGCAATCTTAAAAGAGAAAAAGTAGGTTATATATATGAACTTCCTGAAAATGCAGACTTCAATCTTTACGGCATAGGATATGAAGAGCAGGAGGCACAGAATATTGAATACAAAGGTGCATTTGCACCGGAAGAACTGCCGTTTGCCCTGGAAGGAAGTTTCGGACTTGTGTGGGATGGAGCTTCGGCGGAAAGCTGCAGCGGAGTATATGGAGAATATCTGAAAATAAACAATCCGCACAAAACATCCCATTACATAGCTTCCGGAATACCGGTGATCATATGGAAACAGGCGGCATTGGCGGATTTTGTAACTGAAAACAATTGCGGCATTGCGGTGGATTCATTATATGAACTTCATGAAACGCTGAAAAAGCTTACCGATGGGGAATACTTGAAGATGGCCGAAGATACCAGGAGAATGGGTAATCTTCTTAGAAACGGCTGTTTTCTGAAAAAGGCTTTAGACTGATCTATGAACAAGAGGATCGCTGACAAACAGATAATATTTTTTATCTCATATGGCTTGTTCCTGGTAATGTCTTTATTAAGGACCACGCTTTATTACCATTATCTTGGCGGTACAAAGTTTAAGCTTGGTTTTGTGTTCTGCGTGCTGCTGGTAATTGCGGGGGATTTTTTTCTGAACACCAATACCCGCCGGATGATAGTCGGATTGCTTATAACATGCGCATATATTGCGGTATCTTTCCTGACTCAGGAAGGCGAAAATATGTACTTTTTCGTTTCGGCGGCAATTTTTGTATACGCATCAAGAAATATACCGTTCAGAAAAATTGCAAAATTCTCTGTGGCTGTTTTAGCGTTGTTGATGCTTTTTGTAATAGCCAGCAGCCAGATTGGAATTATCAAAGATTTTGTATCTGATGACGGAAGAAACAGACATTACCTGGGGTTCAGATATGCGCTTTATCCGTCTACTGTACTGATGAACATTACCATGCTTTATGTTTATATCAGAAAACAACGGATAATGTGGCTGGAGATTCTGGCGCTTGCGGCCTTTAATGCAGCAATTTATGTTGTTACCGGATCAAGACTTGCTGTCATTATTTCATTTGTTGTTTGTTTTATGGCAGCATTTCTTAAAGTATGGCCTGAATTTTTATCAGCAAAAAAAGTGCTTAAATATATTATATCAATGGCATTTATCATATTTGCAGCCCTAAGCCTTTTTATGTCTGTAAAGTTCAATGAAAATTCCGCAATCCAGTCAAAACTTAATGATGTGCTCAGCGGCAGGCTGTATTACCAGAAGGAAGCTATGGACCGATACGGCTTCTCCGTTCTGGGAAATGATGTTGAGCTAAAAGGAGAGGGACTTACAGCCGAAGGCGAGAAGGTATATAAGACCGGTGACGATGAATATTTTTATATTGACAATAATTATGTGTCCTGGTTTGTAATAAACGGAGCTGTTTTCTTTGTTATGATAGTAGGTCTGTGCACGGCAATGTGCATCAGAAGCGTCAGGTACGAAAGGCAAGGGTACCTGTTGATGATATTGGCGCTTATGGCACTGTTTTGCATGATACAGGACACATTCCTGAATGTGCATTTCAACACATTTCTGCTGGCGGCCGGCAATCTGGTGCTGAATACGAAGACCGAAGAGGAAATTGAGGCAGAAGACCCGGGTAATCATATTGCGTGGAGAAGGATAAGGGTCAGATTCGCAGGCAGGATCAGACTGAGAAAAGCAGGATACGGAAGAGTTCAAAGCAAGTGAAACAGAAATCAATTAAACTAAATTTCATAATGAATGCGATACTTACCATGTCGTCATTTATTTTCCCTTTGATCACGGTTCCATATGTAACAAGGGTGCTGCTGGATGTGGGCGTGGGCAGGGTGTCATTTGCCACATCGATTGTGACATATTTCATGATGTTTGCACAGCTGGGTATTCCGTCATATGGCATCAGAGTGACGGCTCAGGCAAGGGATAATAAGGAAGAACTGAGCAGGATAACACATGAGCTTTTCCTGATCAGTGTCATAATGACGGTGATTTCTTATATTCTTCTGGCCATTGGCATCATAGCAATTCCGAGGCTGAGAGAAGAAAAAACATTGATGGTAGTGACAAGCTTCATGATCATCCTGTCTACCATAGGAATAGAGTGGCTTTATAAAGGCCTGGAACAGTATACATATATTACGGTCCGTTCGATAATATTTAAGGCGATTTCGGTTGCAGCAATGTTCTTCCTGGTCAGAAGTGAAGGAGATGTAGTGTGGTATGGAGCGGTTACCATAATTGCATCTTCGGCTTCGTATGTGCTGAATTTCATAAATGCCAGAAAATATGTATACCTTCATCCTGTGGGAAACTACAACCTGAAGAGACACATGAAACCGGTATTGGTATTTTTTGCCATGGCATGCGCTACTACTATCTATACAAATCTTGACGTGGTAATGCTTGGATTCATGAAAACAAACAGCGAGGTTGGTCTTTATAATATTGCTGTCAAGGTAAAAACCATACTTGTCAGTGTTGTCACATCTCTTGGTACGGTATTGCTTCCAAGGGCGTCATACTATGTAGAGCATAACATGATGGAGGAATTCCGGGTCATCGCAAGGAAGGCATTGAATTTCGTGTTTATTGCGGCAACGCCGTTGACCCTGTATTTTATTTTATATGCCAGAGAAGGCGTGGTGCTTCTGGCAAGTGACGGATTTTTAGGGTCGGTAGTTCCAATGCAGTTTATAATGCCGACACTTGTTTTCATAGGCATCACGAATATACTTGGCATACAGATACTGGTGCCGCTTGGTAAAGAAAAGATTGTGCTTTATTCGGAGATAGCGGGGGCAGTGGTTGACATAGTCATAAATGCATTCCTGATTCCGACTTACGGTGCGACAGGAGCAGCCATAGGCACACTTGTGGCAGAGGCCGTGGTGCTTTTCGTACAGGCATTTGCCTTAAGAAAAGTACTGAAAAGTGCTTTTTCTCATATCAGTTACTGGAAGATATTAATTGCCATGGCAGCTGCAGCTGCAGCCAGTATATGGGTGAAACTGTTAAATCTGTCAGAATTTCCTGCACTGGCAATATCTGCAGTACTGTTTTTTGCTGTATATCTGTTGATATTGTACATTACAAATGAAAAAATGACCCGGGAAATAGTAACCCAGATGATCAAAAAGATAAAAAAGATAAAAGCCTGAGATTATGGAGGATAATAACAGATGAATAATAATTCGGAAAAAGTCGGAATAGCTGTCAGCGTAAGGGATTTGTTCTGGTACATACTGTGCAGATGGAGAGTGCTGATCATCTGTATTGCAGTCGGTGCTATAGTGCTCGGGGCTTACAGCGGTTATAAGAGCGTCCGAAATGGCGGCAGTCTGCAGGAACAGGCTGAAAATATAATGAGCGGAATGTCGGCAATGGATCTTGCAAATGCACAGAATAATGCAACAACATTTATCCATTATCTGAACATGTACGAATATTATTCAAAATATGACGAAAAATCGCTGTTTCAAAAGCTTAATCCTTCAAGTGCAATGGTAAGAACGCTGGTTTATCATGTTAAGCCTGTGGGTGACACGATTGAAGATCCATCAACAATTATCAATGCATATAAGAACGGCATCAAAAACGATGCTCTGGCGGAGAAGGTAGCAGGAGAGTGGGGCATTAGCAAGGATGATGCTTTCTACTACTACGACGGAATAGTAACAGTAAGCGGGATGGATAGCATCAGCGAGAATCCTACGGATGTTTCAAATGAAAAAAATGACAGCAGAGCGGACCTGGAATCAGAATATTCCTTTACGGTATACATTTATGGTGAAGATGAAGAATTCACAGAAAGAATGGGGAGTATTGTAAAAGAAAACATAACAGAACTTGCAAGTGACATAGCAGAGAAAAATGGTGAACATACACTGACCCTGGTCAGCGAGCAGAATGGAAGAAGCGATGGGACTTATCTTTATGAAAAACAGGAAGAAAAAGTAACGCAGACCAAGTTCCTTCTGGCAAGTGCGAATGAACTGGCAGCGGCATTGGACGAGAATATGTTGACAGCAGTTAAATATCTGCTTAAAGAACAATACGATGGAGACTATATAGATGTACTGTTCCCAGGTGGCCTGGAAACCAGCGGAAGTGGATTTAAGATCAGCAAAAAACTGGCAGCGGCAGGTGCATTGCTGGGTCTGATCCTGGCAGTGATAATAATTATCCTGAAGTATCTGGCAAAGGGAGTAATAAGAAATTATTCGGATCTGGAATATACTTATGGAGTGCAGGTGCTTGGAACATACGAGGAGCAAAATGCAGCTGCAAAAAGGCATAAAACAGCGTTGGACAGGGCTTTATGGAAGAAAAGGCTGGGCCATGGGATCAGAACGTATGAGGAAAGTATTGATCTGATTGCATCGAGAATTGAACTGGCAGCAGAAAATTGTAAATTTACGAAGGTGTGTCTGGCCTTTGGAGAAGAAATTAAAGACAATGAAAGTTTTGCAAAAGATGTTATGGACAGATTGCAAAATAAAGGCGTGACAGTAACAGCTGCCCCAAACGTCTTAAGAAATGCGGCAGCAGGGAAGTCTCTTTCGGATGCCCAGACCGTTGCAGTGGTCTGCCAGACGGACAGAACAAAATTTGCACGTATTGACGAAATGTTTACAATGTGCGATTCCAACAAAATAACAGTATTGGGCATGATCGTTGCAGAATAAGAGGCAAAGGGAGTAAATATGATACCGATAATAGACATGCACTGTGACACAATATCAGAACTTCTTAAGAGACGCATACGGGGGACCGGTGCGTCTCTTCGCTCTTCGGACCTGAGTGTAGACCTGAAACGAATGAAAAGCGCAGGATATATGTGTCAGAATTTCGCGCTTTTTGTAATGATGAAACATTGGATGGATGAGGGTAGCCCTGAAATCAGGGAGAAATATCCAACGCCATTTGATTATCTTCTGGCGATGTCAGATCTTTTTGACAATGAGATCCAGCTAAACAGTGATATTATCAGACCGGCATTTTCAGGAACAGAGATTGAAAGCTATTTTGAGATGGGATACATGTCTGCACTGAAAACCGTGGAGGAGGGAGCAGTATACGGCGGCAAAGTGGAAAATCTTGAGAAAATGTATGACCACGGAGTGCGGATGACCACATTGACATTGAATTTCGAAAATGAACTTGCTTATCCAAACAAAATAGATTTAAATACCGGTAAATCGGAGCCGGAGACAGAAAAGGGCCTTAAGGCAGCCGGCAGGGATATTGTTAAAGCCTGTGGTGAATTAGGGGTGATCGTTGATGTCAGCCACCTTGGTGATGCCGGCATATTAGAAGTCCTTGATATAATGGACAGGAGCATCCCGATAGTTGCCAGTCATTCCAATGCCAGAAGCGTAGCGGCGCATCCAAGGAATCTGACCGACGAAATGATAAGAAAAATTGCCGACAGAGGCGGCGTGAGCGGACTTAACTTCTGCTCTGAATTCGCAAACGGCATCGATGGAAGCGAGACGCTGAGCTCAGATTTGATAAAACATATCCGTCATATGGCCGATGTGGGCGGTATCGGATGCATCGGACTGGGCAGTGATTTCGACGGTATCGGAAATAAGGTGGAATTCGGAAACTGCGATGGCATGCAGATCCTGGCTGATGCTGTCGTGGCAGCCGGCTACAGCGAGGATGATGCCGAAAAAATCTTCTGCCGGAACGTCCTGCGGGTATACAAGGAAATATTGGGATAACAGCCCTGCCTCTGCAGGCACCCTGTACCAAGAAAAGGCTCGAAAGTTCTAACCTCAATACGCATATGAAAAAACAAGCCCCTCCCTGCGGAACTCGGGCACTTGCTTTGAAACGCTCGTTGATGCAAGTGCCCTCAGACAGTCCTCGGGAGGGGCTATTCATATGCTATTTCGCTAAGAACTTTCGGCTGATTTTTTCTTGGTACAGGGTGCCTGCAGAGGCAGGGCTGTTATTTAACGTTTGCCCTCAGACCTACGCTTGTCTTTGATCAGCTGGCATACCTTGCCGCCCAGGAGCAGCAGGGCAATAAGGTTCGGTATTACCATCATGCCGTTAAAGGTGTCTGAGATGTCCCAGAGAAGGCCAAGATCCAGTGTGGCACCCACAATAGCCACGAAAGAGTAGATTACCAGGAAAGGTCTGACAAGTTTAGAACCAACATTTTTGCCGCCTATAAATTCGATACAGCGGGAACCATACAGACCCCAGCCGAGAATGGTTGAAAATGCAAAGCAGCACATTGCGATGGCTGTAAATATGGAAACCCAGCTGCCGTAAGTTGCAGTGAATCCGGAGATAGTAAGTTCTGCGCCTGCAGCGGCTCCGTATGTAACGCCGACACCAGAGCAAAGGATTACAAGACCTGTTAAAGTACAGATGATAATAGTATCGATAAATACTTCGAATACACCGAAAAGTCCCTGTTCTACGGCACTGTCATTATCTGCGCATGCGTGAGCGATAGAACCGGTACCAAGACCTGCCTCATTTGAAAAGATTCCCCTTGAAACTCCGCGGCGCATGCTGATGAACAGAGAGCCGACTATGCCTCCGGTAACAGCAGAAGGCGAAAATGCACCGCTGAATATCATTCCGAAAACTGAAGGAACATTTTTGATATTAAGTACGATAACGCCCAAAGCCAGGACGATATAGAGCAGAGCCATGAATGGGATAAGTTTTTCGGTAACCTTTCCGATTCGTTTGATGCCGCCCAGAAGAACCAGGGCTACCAGGATGGCGATGACAATACCTAAAATAAGATTGAAGGTACTGAGGTTTCCGCTTGAAAGGATGTTGAAGTTTATAAGAGCTGAGTCGACGGACGTTACGATAGTATTAACCTGGGTGGCATTTCCTGTTCCGAATACTGTAAGTACGCCCAGGACCGCATAAATAATGGCCAGCCATTGCCAGTTCTTTCCAAGACCGTTCCTTATGTAATACATTGGTCCGCCTACGTATTCACCGGCTTCGTTTTTCTCACGGTAATGCATGGCCAGGGTTACTTCGACATACTTGGTACACATGCCGAGAAATGCCGAACACCACATCCAGAAGATGGCTCCGGGTCCTCCCAGGGCTATAGCTCCGGCCACGCCGGCGATGTTTCCTGTTCCTACTGTGCCTGCAAGGGCCGTACATACTGCCTGAAATGGACTGATGGAACCGTCTTTGGCCTTGCTTTTGTCAAAGACACGGCCAATAGTATTTTTCATGGATGTAGGGAATTTTCTTACCTGAACAAACCTGGTCCTGATGCTGAGATAAAGGCCTACGCCTATTATGCAGACCATGGCCGGAATTCCCCAAATGAATCCGTTAACGGCGCTGTTAATGCTTTCGATAGTTTCTAACACAATTTTCCTCTTTTCTGTGATGATGTTAACCCGGACAGTATAACACACTTACTACATAAATATAAAGTAAATAAAGGTGGGCAGCAGTTTATTCAATTTGCAAAAGCGTTGACATAAAACGTCTTTAGGTGATAGTATAGGAGCATGAATTAGCACTCTTAAATAATGAGTGCTAACCGGGAGATGCAAATGGAACTTGATGAGAGAAAAAAGAAAATACTTAAGGCTGTTATCAAGAACTATCTTGATACAGGAGAACCGGTAGGATCAAGAACAATTTCAAAGTACGGTGACTTCAATCTGTCCCCAGCCACCATCAGGAATGAGATGGCTGACCTGGAAGAAATGGGATATATTTTCCAGCCTCATACGTCGGCCGGAAGAATCCCGACAGATGCGGGATACAGACTGTATGTGGACGACATGCTGGCAGAAAAGAGTGAAGAGCTTAGTGCCAAGGCCGACAGTCTGGATAAGATGCAGGACATAATGGATAAAAGGGTTGACCGCATCGAGGAAGTCCTTAAAGAAATGGCCAAGATGCTGGCAAACAATACCAATTATACATCAGTGGTCAGCATGCCTCAGGCCAACCGCAATAAGCTGAAGTTTGTTCAGCTGACACAGCTTGAACCGGGCAAGCTTTTGTGCACCATCATCCTTGAGGGAAACATTGTTAAAAATGAGATGATAAAGGTAGAAGGAATCCTGGAACAGGAATCCCTTCTGGGCCTGAATATCCTCTTCAACAATACACTGAACGGATTGACTTTATCTGAGATTAATTTCGACATGGCTGCCAAGATGGCCGGTCAGTTCCCTGAAAAGGCGGATCTCATAACCCGCGTGCTTAATACCATCGCATCTGCCATTGGATCGGAAGACGGAATTGAGATATTTACCAGCGGGACGAAGAATATCTTTAAGTATCCGGAACTCAGCGACAGAGACAGTGCCAGTGAACTGATATCCACGCTGGAAGAAAAGAAATTGCTTGGAAATCTTCTGGTGGATGATATAGAGTCCAGTGGTTCAACCACCGGAATTCAGGTATATATCGGACAGGAAACTGAAGTAAGTTCCATGAAGGATTGTTCTGTCGTTACCGCAACATATGAATTTGAAGAAGGTGTATTCGGAAAGATCGGAATCATCGGTCCAAAGAGGATGGATTATGAAAAAGTATTGGATGTACTGAAGGATGTTACCGGAAATCTGGATGTGAAGTTCAACAACGTGGATGAATAAAATGTAAATAAAAATTCCAGTCTCTAATGTGAGACTGGAATTTTTTAGTGCAATATTATCGTTCAATTACAATGCGGTCCCGGACCAGCAGAACTATGTAACGAAGAGGGTTATCATAATTACCGTAACATGTGGAAAGGCATATGATATGTGAATTGTGATCCAGGTCGCTGGCCTGATAGCCGGTATTTACAATGGAATTGCTGAGGGCGAATTCACCCAGATCCCGGAAGGCGGCATCCATGTCCTCATCCGACATGTCGTCGGCATAATATAAAAGCGGCGATGTGTATGTAAGCGCGTCCTGTTCGGAAACATAAATGGCAAACACCTTATAAACATAGTGTTTATACAGAGCATAGATATCATATTCGGTATGACCGGCGTAGTAAGAATCATCGTTGGCATATTGCTTCAGATATCCGAACATACGCATTCCGTAGGACATGTTGTGACCATAAACAATACAATATGGGGCAGTAAAAAGCTTCGGATTATCACAGTCCATGAACGGCGTGCCGGCTGCATTGGCGGTTCCGTCGAAAAGATAATCAAGATAATGGCTGTTGTCGGTTCCCTGAACAATAGGAAGGTCTACAACCAGTCCGCTGCCGCGGCCTTTAATGTAGCCGATGGTATCAGGGTTCATTGCGAGCATCGCATCATAGTTCCAGTACATGCCCTCATCGTATTCGTCTTCGTACTCTATTTTCAGAAGAGAATCACCATCGTCATCTTCATCTTCCTCTTCGCCTGCGTCATCCTGAGAAGAAGAGCCATCTGAGGACCCGCCTTTACCCGAAGAGCCGGCACCGCCCGAAGAGCTGCTGTCATCAGAGGTTTTTTCCTTAAGCAGTTCGTGTATTTTATCATAGGATGTTTCAGACGTGTGATAGCCTTGCCAGATTGTGAAAAGCTTAAAGCCGGCAAAACAGAATACGCCGGCGGCTATGACAATGATTACTATCAGAAAGGCAGAACCTTTCTTCTTTTTCTTTTTTGATATACTTTTATCAGTATTCGTCTCTTTAGTATTCATGGCAGGATTATATCATAAAAATCCGGATGTGATAACTACAATAATAATTTGATTTATTGTCGTTTCCAATGTAGGATAGGCATATGTTTGATTTTGATTTGGAATTAAAAAAATTACCTGCCAGACCCGGCGTGTACCTGATGCATAATGCTCAGGATGAGATAATATATATCGGTAAGGCAAAAATACTGAAAAATCGTGTAAAACAATATTTTGATAAAGGCAGGGTCAGATCACCGAAGATTGAAAAAATGGTGTCCTTGATAGCCTGGTTCGAATATATTGTAACAGACAGCGAAGTGGAGGCCCTGATCCTTGAAAATAATCTGATCAAGGAGAACAGGCCCAGATATAACACGATGCTCAAGGATGACAAGACGTATCCTTATATAAAGCTGACCTTAAGTGAAAAGTATCCGAGGCTTGTGCTTACAAGAAAGGTAAAAAAAGATAAAGATAAGTATTATGGACCTTACCCTACGGGGACAGATGTAAAGAGCATAATTGAACTGCTGGAGCAGGTATACACATTGAGGACCTGTTCAAAAAGTTTCCCGCGGGATTTTGGAAAAGAAAGGCCATGCCTCAATTATCATATCGGAAGATGTGACGGCATCTGTACGGGCGAAATATCAGAAGAACAGTACGGGCTGAAAATCGCAAAGGTCAGAAGATTTCTGGAAGGAAATCCGGATGAGCTTTTGGATTATCTGACAAAAGAAATGTACAGTGCTTCAGAAAAAATGGAATATGAAAAGGCGGGGCAGTATAAGGAATTGCTGAAAAATGCCAAAGCAATCTGTCAAAGGCAGAAGATGGAGTATGAGCCGGGAGACAACAGGGATGTACTGGGCCTTGCCATCAATGGCTTTGATGCCATCATACAGGTATTCTTTATCAGAAACGGCAAACTGATAGACAGAGAGCTTTTTTATCTTACCGTGGCCCCGAAGGAGGGAAAGGCAGATGTGCTTTCCAGCTTTGTAAAACAGTATTATTCAGGAACACCGTTCCTGCCGTCCGAAATACATATGCCTGCGGAAATTGACGATCTGGACATGATCGAGAAATGGCTGTCCGAAAAAGGCGGGCATAAGGTAACAATCTGCACTCCGAAGAAGGGAACCAAGGAAAAAATGGTGGAACTGGCGGAAAGAAATGCCAGGATTGCCATCGAACAGGATAAGGAAAAAGCAAAAAGAGAAGAGGCCAGGACCAGAGGCGCCATTACCGAAATTTCCAGAATGCTGGGAATCAATTATGCCAGAAGAGTTGAATCTTATGATATTTCAAATACTGCCGGCTATGAATCTGTCGGCAGCATGGTGGTTTTTGAAGATGGAAGGCCAAAGAAAAACGATTACAGGAAATTTAAAATAAAAACAGTCATAGGGCCGGATGATTATGCCAGCATGGCAGAGGTTTTGAAAAGAAGATTTTCCCACCCTGAGTGGCCCCGTCCCGACATGCTGTTGATAGACGGAGGAAAGGGCCAGGTGCATGCGGTTCTGGAAGCTTTGGGCCCGGATCTTGAAATTCCTGTATGCGGGATGATCAAAGATGACCACCACAGGACCAGAGGTCTGATATATAATGAGAAAGAATACGAGATGGACAGGAGCAGCGAGCCGTTTAAGCTGCTGACCAGAATCCAGGACGAAACTCATAGATTTGCCATAGAATATCATAAACAGCTGAGAAGCAAGGGGCAGGTAAAGTCAATATTGGACGATATTCCGGGAATTGGGCCTAAGAGAAGGCTGGCACTTATCAGACATTTTAAGTCCATGGATAAGCTGAAAGAAGCAAGCGTGGAAGAAATAGCAGAAGTTGAAGGCATGAACATGGCAGCAGCACAGGCTGTAGTAGAATTCTTTGCATCAAATATGGTAAACTGATCCGGAGGCAGAGCATGGATAAAAAATTTGTTACATTACAGGATATTGCAGACAGACTAAAGCTGACAAACAAGACTCCTGACATAAATTTAAGCAGTATAAAAATTTATCACAGAGGCGTAAACCGTCCGCAGATGTTTCTGACTGGATATGAGGGTCACTTTGATGTGGAAAGAATCCAGCTTTTAGGAGAACTGGAAAGCTTCTACATGGAGCAGATGAGTGAAAAGGACAGAATGGAGCGTCTGGACAGGCTGGCAGGGACGGGTATTCCTGCAGTTATTGTCTGCAGAGGAATGGAACCTGTACCGGAGCTGCTCAGGGCTGCGGATAAGTATAAGATGCCGGTGCTGGTGGCACAGCAGGACACAGCCGGTGTGATGGTAGAACTTATCGACTGGCTCAGCGAGCAGCTGGCTCCGTCGGTGACAATGCACGGTGTGCTGGTTGATGTATACGGTGAAGGAATACTGATAACCGGTGTCTCCGGTGTAGGAAAAAGCGAAACCGCTGTGGAACTGGTTAAGAGGGGGCACCGTCTTGTGGCGGATGACCTGGTAGAGGTATCCCGGGTCAGTGAGACGCTGCTGATCGGCGAAGCTCCTGCCATGACGAGGCACTTTGTGGAACTTCGCGGAATAGGAATAGTAGATGTCAAGTCGCTGTACGGTGTGGAAAGTGTGAAGGACCGCACACCTATTGACATGATAATTAATCTGGAAGAGTGGGACAACAGCAAGGTTTATGACAGACTTGGGCTGGAGGAAGGATTCGAAAATGTACTGGGGATAGAAGTGGTAAAGCATACCGTTCCTATCAGGACTGGCCGGAACCTGGCCATAATCATAGAGACAGCTGCAGTTAATAACAGGCAGAAAAAGATGGGTTACAATGCAGCACATGAACTGGTTGACAGGGTGACTGAAATGAGCCACATTAAGAAAAAAGACTGAGACCGGCAAAAAAGCAAACAAAAAAGACGGGAATAACTGATGAATAACGAAATTTTTGAAAAAATACAGGAAATTGCAGGCAGCGGAAATGTCCGGAGAGATGAGATAATGGCTCCCCATATGTCCATGAAAGTGGGTGGCCCGGCAGATTGTTTTGTCGAAGCGTGTGATACGGATACGCTTGCAGCGCTTATTAAGTATCTGAATGAAGAAACAATAGAATACTATGTGCTTGGAAACGGTTCTAACTGCATAATACGTGACGAAGGATACAGAGGAGTTATCATCTGCACAAAGGATAAAATGACAGGGGTGTCTGTATGTGGGGAAAGGATTACCGCCCAGGCGGGCATCGGCCTGAAGGAACTGGCTGAGGCAGCATTTGATGCATCGCTTACAGGTCTGGAGTTTGCATCCGGCATTCCGGGGTCTCTCGGCGGTGCAGTTACCATGAATGCAGGGGCTTATGACGGAGAAATGAAGAACGTCATAGAAACAGTGACTGTAATTGACAGAGCAGGAAACATTGTGGAATTAAAAAACGAGGAATGTGATTTTGCCTACAGGCACAGCACGTTTTCTGCAGGCGATTATGTAGTAATAAGCGCGCAGCTTAAGCTGCAGAAAGGAAGTCAAAGTGAGATCAGGGAGCGCATGGATGACCTGGAAGGCAGAAGAGCTGCCAAACAGCCTCTTGAAGTGCCAAGCTGCGGCTCCACATTTAAAAGGCCTGAAGGATATTATGCCGGCAAGCTCATAATGGATGCGGGCCTGGCGGGGGCCAGATGCGGCGGGGCCAGCGTTTCAACGAAACACTGTGGTTTTGTGGTTAATGATAAAAATGGAAGCGCAAAAGATGTACTGGATGTAATATCCATGGTTCAAAAGAAAGTAAAAGAGCAGTTCGGTGTAGAACTGGAGTGCGAGGTAAAGGTACTGTAGATGTCATTTTCCAGGCAGGTAAGAGAAGAACTGATAAAACATTACAGCAAACAGATTCACTGCCAGAAGGCAGAACTTGCGGCAATACTGATGTTCAACAGTAAGGGTCTGGCACTGGATGCGGAAAACGGGAAATACATATACTTGGATCCAAGAAGTGTAGACAGAAATGGGTTTACAGAAAACCGAAAAACATTTAATATTAACGGTGTGATGGATCTGGGCAGTGATCTTAAGAGTCTGGTCCGCAAAACCTCTGATAAAAGAGCTTTTATCAGAGGAGCTTTCATAGCGGGTGGGACCATGAGCGATCCCAACAGTGATTATCATTTTGAAATAGCAGCTCCTGATGAATGGAGTGCGGCATTTCTTGTACAGATCATGGAAGATTTCGGGGTACGGGCCAGAACTGTTACCAACCACGGTGAACGGCATGTGGTATATGTAAAGGACAGCGAAGGAATATCCCTGCTTCTTAACATCATGGAGGCCAATAAGGCCATGATGGAGTTTGAAAATATTCACATTGAAAGGGAACTGAGGGGAAATGTCAACAGGCAGCTTAACTGTGATACGGCCAATATTAACAAGGCTGTTTCCGCAGGAGCAAAACAGATTGCCGACATCGAACTGATCAGGGATACAATGGGATTGGATGATCTGGAAGAAGGTCTGCGCAGTATCTGCATCGCAAGACTTAATAACCCGGATGCATCACTGACAGAACTCGGAGAAATGATGGTGCCGAAGGTAGGCAAGTCCGGTGCTAACCACCGGATGAGAAAAATCGGCCAGATGGCTGAAGAAATACGAAAGAGACAAAAGTAAACTTTTGGAGGAATAGAATGGCAGAATTAGTTAGAGAGGTTACAGTTGGTCTGTGTGACGGCCTTGAACCAAGAAAAACTGCTGAACTGGTTCAGCTGGTGTGTGAGTACAGAACAGAGAAGGTCATGGTAGACTATAACGGAAAGTCTATTAATCCAAAGAGCCTTATGAGTGCCATGTATCTGGCAGCACCAAAGGGCGAAGTATTTGTGATAAAAGCTGACGGACCGGAGGCTGAAGCGGCAATTAATGCCATCGAGGAGTTTTTAAAGGAAAAATAGGATGAATTTTACGCATCTTCATGTACATACTGAGTACAGTCTGTTGGACGGATCGGGCAAGATCAAGGAGATGGTGGCCCAGGCTAAAGCCCTGGGGATGGATTCTCTTGCGATAACGGACCACGGTGCCATGTATGGGGTTGTGGATTTTTACAGGGCAGCGAAGGATGCCGGTATCAAGCCAATCTTAGGCTGCGAAATATATGTAACAAACGGTTCAAGATTTGACCGCGAAACTGGACAGGGTGATGATAGGTATTATCACCTTGTTTTATTAGCGGAAAATGATATCGGATACCACAACCTGATGAAGATAGTTTCCTATGGATTTACCGAAGGCTTCTACTATAAGCCGAGGGTAGACTATGAAATCCTGGAGGAATACAGTGCCGGAATAATAGCTTTGTCGGCGTGTCTTGCAGGCATTATCCCGAAGCTCTTGATGCGGGGAAAATATAATGAGGCCAGGGACGAGGCACTGCGTCTTCAGGATATTTTCGGACGGGGAAATTTCTTCCTGGAACTGCAGGACCATGGCATTCCTGAGCAGAAGATGGTTAATTCGCAGCTCCTCAGGATGAGCGAGGAAGAGGATATTCCTCTGGTCTGCACAAATGACATTCATTACACATATGAAAGCGATGCCGAAGCTCATGACATTCTGCTGTGCATCCAGACCGGAAAGAGGGTCAGCGATGAGAACAGAATGAGATACGAGGGCGGTCAGTATTACATGAAGTCCCCTGAGGAGATGGCAGCACTTTTCAGTTACGCTCCGGACGCGCTGGCAAACACATATGAAATCGCCCAAAGATGCAATGTAGAGATTGAGTTTGGCGTTAGAAAGCTTCCTGAATTTGATGTGCCGGCTCCGTTTACAGCTGAAGGATATCTGGAGAAGCTGTGTGAAGAGGGACTGCGCCGCAAATATGAAAACTACGAGGAGCATGAAGCAAGACTGAGATACGAGCTTGATACCATCAAGGGAATGGGTTTTGTGGATTACTTCCTGATCGTCTGGGATTTTATAAATTATGCCAAGAGCCACAATATCATGGTTGGTCCGGGCAGAGGTTCTGCGGCAGGAAGCATAGTGGCATACTGTCTGGACATAACAGATATCGACCCGATAAAGTACAGCCTGATATTTGAGCGTTTCCTTAACCCGGAACGTGTATCCATGCCTGATATAGACGTGGACTTCTGCTTTGAAAGAAGAGGAGAAGTCATTGATTATGTTACGAAAAAGTATGGCAAGGAAAAGGTGGCTCAGATAGTTACATTCGGAACCATGGCAGCCAAAAATGTAATACGTGATGTGGGCCGCGTGCTTGACATGCCGTATGGGGCAGTGGATTCAATTGCCAAGATGATCCCTAATGAACTGAACATGACCATTGACAAGGCATTGGCTGCAAACAACGAGTTTCGAAGAGCTTACGAAACTGACAGTCAGATCCACTACCTGATTGACATGGCAAAGCGCCTTGAAGGTTTGCCTCGTCATACATCAATGCATGCAGCAGGAGTGGTTATCTGTAAGGCCCCGGTCATGGATTATGTGCCTCTGGCAAAGGGCTCCGATGGGTCTGTGGTAACACAGTACATCATGACTACCCTTGAGGAACTTGGACTTCTGAAGATGGACTTTTTGGGGCTTCGTACTCTGACAGTCATTCAGAATGCCGTAAATTTTGCTTCGGAAAATACAGGCCAGTTAATTGACCTTAAGAAGATAGATTATAACGATAGAAATGTCCTGGAACTTATAGGCTCGGGAAAATGTGAAGGCATATTCCAGCTGGAAAGTGCGGGAATGAAGAGCTTCATGCGTGAGCTGAAGCCCCAGAACATAGAAGACATCATCGCGGGTATTGCACTTTACAGACCGGGCCCGATGGATTTTATCCCTAAATATATCGCGGGAAAGAATTCCGGCAGGGAAATTGTCTACGACTGCCCGGAACTGAAACCAATCCTGGAGCCGACATATGGCTGCATAGTTTACCAGGAGCAGGTAATGCAGATAGTACAGGAACTGGCAGGCTACACTCTCGGCGGAGCAGACATACTGCGCCGTGCAATGTCAAAGAAAAAAGACTATGTCATGCAGGCAGAGCGCAAGAGATTTGTATATGGCGATGAGGCAGAAGGGGGCACAGTACCCGGCTGCATAAAGAACGGCATCTCAGAGAAGGTGGCGAATAAGATCTATGACGACATGATCGACTTTGCAAAATATGCCTTTAATAAGTCTCATGCAGCAGCTTATGCTGTAGTCTCTTATCAGACAGCTTACCTTAAGTATTATTATCCGGCAGAGTTTATGGCGGCTTTGATGACGTCTGTAATGGACAAGCTCAGCAAGTTGGGTGAGTACATACAGGAGTGCAAGAGCCTTGGCATAGAAATCCTGCCGCCTGACATAAATCAGGCTGGGTCGGGCTTTACTGTAAACGGTCATTCCATCAGGTACGGACTCAGCGCCATAAAAGGAGTAGGCAGGAATGTCATTGATGCCATAGTGGCTGAAAGAGAGTTTGATGGGCCATATAAGGATCTTTATGATTTTGCCCTGCGTCTGGCAGATAAGGATATCAACAAGCGCCTGGTGGAAAATCTCATAAAGGCCGGTGCGCTGGACTGCTTCGGACTGACAAGAAAACAGCTGATCCATATTTACATGGATGTGCTGGATGAGGTAAATAAGGATAAAAAGTCTGCAATGAGTGGGCAGATGACCTTGTTCGACATTGTGGATGACAGCTTTAAGAGCGAATTACAGATCAAGGTGCCTGATGTAGGCGAATTTGATAAAGAAACTCTTCTGAACTTTGAAAAAGATGTAACGGGGATTTTTATCAGCGGACATCCGCTGGATGACTACGAAGACATACTTAGTGCCTGCGCAACAGCCAGAACAGCAGATTTTATGCTGGATGATGAAGGACATGTGGCAGTAAACGAAGGCAGTCAGGTCGTAGTGGGCGGCATAATCTCAAGAGTGACAGGCAAGTCGGCCAAGAACGGTCAGCCAATGGCATTTGTGGCATTAGAGGATCTGATCGGAAGCGTGGAGGTGATAATATTCCCTAAAAACTTTGCCGAATGCAGACCGCTGGTATATGAGGGAAACAAGGTACTGATCCGCGGAAGGGTAAATGTCGGCGAAGAAGAGGATGCAAAGCTGATTGCAGACAGGGTAATGGGATTTGATTCCGTAAAGAGACAGGTCTGGATCAAGCTGGCCAATTTTGATGCATATAAGAAGGAAGAAGAATACATTCTTTCCATGAATTCTGTTCCGTCCTTAAGAGGGGATGCGGAAATAGTAATTTATCTTGGCGAAGAAAAACAGAAGAAGATAATCGGGGGACAGTACTGCATCAAACCGAATGATGAGGTAGTATCTCACCTTAAGAAACGCTACGGTGAGAAGAATGTGGCAGTTACCATAAAGAAGGACTGGCAGAAGTAAAAAACAGTTAATACAGCTACAGAAAAAAGATAAATATTAAGTATGATCACATCCAGAACTAACGGACAATTAAAGAAAATAAGGCAGCTGATGGAGTCTGCAAAGGAACGTAAAAATCAGGGACTTTTTGTAATTGAAGGAAGCCGCCTGGTGGGTGAGGCGCCTTCAGAGCTGCTTGAAAGTGTTTACATATCCGAATCCTATGAAAAGAGCGGCCTTAAAGTACCTGAATGCGGAAATGTGGAAGTAGTGGCAGATGATGTATTCAGATCCCTTTCAGACACAGTGAACCCTCAGGGCATACTGGCGGTGGTAAAAAAGCCTGAGTCAGGACTTGAGCGGGTGCTCGGCGGAGGGCTGTATGTTATTTTGGATGACATCAGGGACCCCGGAAATCTGGGAACAATAGTAAGAACTGCTGAGGCAGCAGGTGCCAGAGTCATAATGAGCGAAACATGTGTGGACATTTTTAATCCCAAGGTTATCAGGTCCACCATGGGAACAATATTCAGGGTGCCGTTTGCCATATGCGCTACGTTGGATGCGATAGCAAAACTTAAAGAAGAGGGAGTGACTGTATGTGCGGCGGTGCTTGATGGTTCCGTTCCATACAGAGAGGCCAAGTCAGATGGAGCCTGCGCGTTCATCATAGGAAATGAAGCCAACGGAGTAAGCCCTGAGGCAGCTGCGGCTTCGGACTTAAGGGTCAGGATCCCAATGAAGGGAAATGTGGAGTCTTTAAATGCAGCTATAAGTGCAGCCATACTGCTTTACAGCAGAATCTGAAACATAAATACTCAGTGACGAACTGACAGAAGATGAAAAATCACCACATGATTGAAAGGAAGTATAAATGGACAGCCCAAAGATATTATGCGGCGCAAGTTATTACGAGCAAAAATTTTACATAAATGAAAGATATGCAAAACTCCCTCAGCAGATAAGGGATGAGCTGCAGATAATGTGCGTAACATTTGTGGACGAGGTCAGCGGGATCATCATGCTGGAATTTGACGATGAAGGCAACCTTCAGATCATCGTGACCAGCAAGGAGGATGATTTCTACTTTGATGAAGTAGGCAGCAGGCTCCTTGTCACCAGAATGCGTACCCAGAACAGAGAATTATTTGAACAGTTGGAGGAATACTACCGTGCTACTAGCAATTGATGTTGGAAATACAAATATAAAATTCGCACTTTTTGACGGAGAAAAAATAGAAACATCGTTCAGACTGAGAACTGACAGTACAAAAACTTCAGACGAGCTGGGCATAAGCCTGGTAAACATTTTAAGAGCCAGAGGATACAAGTCGGATGTGGTCGATTCTGCCATTATATCAACCGTTGTTCCGGACATGATGCATTCCCTGATAAACGCCATCAAAAAGTTCTTCAAGATTAATCCGATGGTTATTAAACCCGGCATTAAGACGGGCATCAAGCTGGTCAAGACCAATCCTAATGAGGTGGGCTCTGACCGTATAGTTAATGGGGTGGCAGGTCTTACGCTGTACGGAGGACCGGTAATAGTGGTTGACTACGGAACGGCTACCAAATTTGACCTATTCGGTGATGACAGCGTATTTGAATCCGCGGTAACATGTCCGGGTGTCATGCTTTCAGCAAGAGCCCTTTGGGAGGGGACCGCAAAGCTGCCGGAAGTTGAGATTGCCAATCCGGGTACCATTATGTGTAAAAATACACTTACAAGCCTTCAGGCAGGAATTCTATACGGAAAGATTGGAGAAGCCGAATACATCATAAAGAAGATGAAAGAGGAATATGGCAGGAGTGACGTACCGGTAGTGGCAACGGGAGGAATCTCCAAGATCATATTTGATGAGACTGACAGTATAGATTACTGGGAGCCTAATCTGACAATGCACGGCCTGAGACTGATCTATGAGAAAAATAAATAACTGCGATGTTTAAAATAGGAAATGTAGAAATAAAGACACCGGCTGTTCTGGGTCCCATGGCGGGATTTTCGGACATGCCTTTCAGGGCACTCTGCAAGGAGCAGGGTGCTTCCCTTAACTATACAGAAA